>Ga0194055_10001264_pt1 | contig 20605 bp, 13 predicted proteins | sample SepL449m_MetaG_FD_155482 | JGI IMG/M metagenome (GOLD analysis project Ga0194055, IMG submission 155482) | Anoxic zone freshwater microbial communities from boreal shield lake in IISD Experimental Lakes Area, Ontario, Canada - Sep2016-L442-9m | ecosystem: Environmental > Aquatic > Freshwater >...
GTACCGTGACATTTGGTGCCGCTCCAGTTGCACCAGTTACGGCAGCGGCCCCGGTGGCAGCCGCACCTACGTCACAAGAACCGATTCCATCGCGTACGGTGGCTCAGGATGCGGCGGAGTTCGCTGAGAACGAAATTGCGGCACGCCTGAAATTCCTGACGATCCTTCTGATCGTGGTGGGAAGTTATGCCAGTGCCGTGACGATTGTGCTGGTCTATATGCTGGTTTTCGGCAGGATCAGTGCCTTGGAAAGTCTGCCGGACATGCGGCCGCCTACCAACAAGAATGGCGATATCAGTTGGCAGTTCAATCCTGCCAGTAACAATCTCCCTTCGGGACATGTCCTTTCGCTCGGAGATTCTCAGCGTTTCGGCAGTGTTCGAGTGACACCGGTCAAGGTGACTCGCGGCCCGTTGAAATTTGAACACTACACGGGGCAGGCAGGAATGGCCCGCGATCCTTCGGAACCGGTGCTGAAACTTTGGGTGAAGTTTGAGAATGTTTCACGTGACCAGACATTCATCCCGCTCGACCCCTGGGTCCTGTTCACACGGCGCTCGATCGACATGGGCCGCATCATCCAGGCGAACGGTTTTTTGTCACTGGAAGCGAATCGCAAGGATCCCAAGGCCACGCGGTTCTTTTTCTTTGACATGCCAATTCACAGCGAATTTCGAATCGCTGGTCAGAACCTGAATCGCGAGTTGAGCCCCGGTGAAAATGTGGAAACTTTTATCCCCTCTGAAGAGGACGCTCGATCGTTGTCTGGTTCGCTCGTCTGGCGATTTCAGTTTCGCAAGGGATATAACCCGCAGTCGGAACGGGGCGTGACGACTCTTGTCGATGTCCGATTCAACAGCAGCGACATCAAAGACGAACGAAGCTGAGCGAACCAGAAATTCAACTTGTCTCTTGAAAGTCGCAGCATGAGTCCATTTCGACGCGATGACATTCTGAATCGACTGCGGGCCAAAGTTGCCGCAGGCCAGCCGATCATCGGCGGCGGGGCGGGAACGGGGCTATCCGCCAAGCTGGAAGAAGCAGGTGGAATTGATCTGATTGTCATTTACAATTCCGGGCGGTTTCGAATGGCAGGCCGAGGCTCGCTGGCAGGGATGATGCCCTACGGCGATGCCAACGCCATCGTGATGGATATGGCTCGCGAAGTTTTACCGGTCGCAACAAAGACCCCGGTGCTGGCAGGAGTTTGCGGAACGGACCCGTTTCGCCTGATGCCTTTGTTTCTGAAAGAGGTTCAAAGTGTGGGATTTTCCGGAGTGCAGAACTTCCCGACCGTTGGACTGTTCGACGGAAATTTCCGGGTCAATCTGGAAGAAACGGGGATGGGCTACGGGCTGGAAGTCGACATGATTCGCATGGCCGTGGAACTCGGCCTGCTGACGACCCCGTATTGTTTCAACGATGACGAAGCCGCCGCAATGGCGGCTGCTGGCGCCGACATCCTGATTCCGCATATGGGACTCACGACGAAAGGGATGATCGGGGCCTCCACAGCCGTGACGCTCGAAGAGTCTGCCCGCCGATGTCAGTCGATGCACGACGCCGCCAAACGAATCAAACCGGACATTCTGGTCCTTTGCCACGGCGGACCGATCGCGGAACCGGAAGACGCCCAATACATTCTCGATCATACTGAAGGGATTGTGGGATTCTACGGTGCCAGTTCCATGGAACGCCTGCCGGTCGAACCCGCGATTTCGAATCGAATCCGTGAATTTGCCGGGATCCGGTTCCGAAAGTGACATCATAGCAGCCGTTCGAGTCTGGCCATCCCTCGGAATGGGTTGATGGTTGCTCCCCATCGGAACGCTGCTTACACTGCTTTCCGCTGATTTTTGAATCTCACCTGCCTGAATCCTTCCTCGAAAACGCTCCTGGAGTTCTGCATGTCGCTGCCGTCCCCTGCTGAAGCGAAAGGCCTGACGTCGACACAATGGCTGATTTGCGTCATTGCCTCGATTGGTTTCGCCTTCGACATTTATGAATTGCTGATGCTCCCACTGATCCTGCGTCCGGCGTTGCTGGAACTGACAGGTTTTCAGCCGGGGACTCCCGAATTTCAGATGTGGGTCGGTCGGCTGTTCTACATTCCCGCGTTTGCCGGTGGTTTCTTCGGGTTGCTGGGGGGTTATCTAACGGATCGTCTTGGCCGCCGTCGGGTTCTGACCTGGAGCATCCTGCTGTACGCGTTCTCGGCATTTGCGGCAGGTTATTCGACAAACATCTGGATGCTGCTGTTCCTGCGTTGCACCACGTTCATTGGGGTCTGCATCGAATTCGTGGCGGCGGTTGCCTGGTTGGCAGAACTCTTTCCGAACCCGCATCAACGTGAAAACGTACTGGGTTACACCCAGGCGTTTTCGTCGATCGGTGGATTGCTGGTCGCAATTGCGTTTGAACTTTCCAGCACATACGGAAGTACCTGGTTCTCGATTGTGGTCCCAGGATTCATGGCAGGACTGGGTGGAATCGCTCCTGAAAATCAGCATGCTGCATGGCGTTATACGCTCATGTCCGGTTTGCTCCCGGCGATTCCCCTGATCCTGATTCGTCCATTCCTTCCCGAATCACCAGCCTGGGAACAGAAGCGAATTGCCGGGACGCTACGTCGGCCCAGCATTGCAGAGCTTTTCTCGCCGCAACTGCGTAAGACCACAATTGTCACGGCTTTGATGTTTGCCTGCAGCTATGGAGCTGCTTTTGGTGCGATTCAGCAACTGCCACAGATTGTTCCCGGTCTGGCTGACGTGAAAGCAACCGTTGCTGCTGAAATCGAAAAGCTGGAACTTCCCAAGGACGAAGTTGCGGCCAAGAAAAAGAAGATGGGCAAGACTCGCGAGATCGAAGGGAAGGTCGCTTCTCAGTACACGAAAATGCAGGAAATCGGCGGTCTGCTCGGACGGTTTCTGCTGGCTGTTCTGGCAGTGCGAATTGCCAGCCGTCAAAAGCTGTTGCGAGTCTTCCAGGTACCTGGCCTGCTGCTGATGCCAGCGATTTTTGCGTTGTTTCTGACTGTTGAGAACCGGACGTTCTTCGTGATCAATCTGGATTGGCTTCTGCTGGGTAAGCTGCCGGTGACCACAATGTCACTCGGTGTCTTGATTGCCGGACTGTTTACCGTCGCTCAGTTCAGCTTCTGGGGAAATTATCTGCCTCAAGTTTATCCAGTTCACCTGCGTGGGACGGGTGAAAGCTTCGCAGCAAACATTGGTGGTCGCATGCTGGGAACGTCGTTTGCCTGGGTAACAGCAACGATCGCGGGCCTGGATATCACCCCAGGCGGTTCACCTCCGATGAAGTTCGCTTATACAGCCGCAGGAGTTGCCCTGTTCGTCTACGTTTGCGGCGTCAGTCTGAGCTTCTTTCTGCCGGAACCAACACCTGGGGCAGATGCGGAATAACAGACATGTGGCAAAGCAGCCTTCCCAATGTGCCACGAATTAAACGAGGGATCACGCCGACATGATCGAGGAATTGCGGAAGGCTATTTCGGAATTGCTGGAGGGGCGTGATCTTGATGTCGACTCGATGCGGGCCGCTGTCGGGGCGATCATGGATGGCCGATCGACGGAAGTCGAAATCGCGTCGTTGCTGACGGCGCTCCGCTGTCGCGGCGAGACTGTTGAAGAACTGGTTGGGGCCGCTCAGGCCATGCGGGAACGGGCGACGTTGATTCCGTGCCAGACGGAAAATCTGCTCGACACCTGCGGTACTGGTGGTGATGCGTTACACACGTTTAACATCAGCACCGCGGCTGCACTGGTGGCCGCGGCGGCGGGGCAACCCGTTGCCAAACACGGCAATCGCAGTGTCTCCAGCAGCAGTGGTTCCGCTGATGTTCTGGAAGCTCTGGGTGTTAACTTGCAGTTGTCCCCTGCTCAGGTCGCCGACTCTGTCGACACGGTGGGGATCGGGTTCTGTTTTGCACCGTTGCTTCACCAGGCAATGAAGTATGCGGCCCCGGTGCGAAAACAGCTTGGGTTCCGCACCATCTTCAATATGCTCGGTCCACTGACCAATCCCGCTCGCGCCGCGTTTCAAATCGTGGGAGCCAGCCGGACTGCCGCTGCCGAGAAATTGGCCAATGCGCTGCATCAACTGCAAGCGAACCGCGCTTTGGTGGTTTGTGGCAACGATGAACTGGATGAAGTCAGCCTGTGGGGTGAGACGACTGTCTTCGAAGTCTCGGCCAGCGGTGTGCAGAAACACATCTGGACGGTGGCCACCATGGGTTTGCCAACCTGCCGCGTCGAAGATTTGAAAGTCACCAACGCCGCAGAAAGCGCAGCGGTGATTCGTCGAGTCCTGGCGGGTGAGCATGGTCCCGCACGCGATATCGTCGTGGCAAATGCCGGGGCGGGCTTGCTGGCAGCGAACAGAGCCTCCACAATCGAAGAAGGGGTTGTGCTGGCGTCCGCCGCGATTGATCAAGGACGTGCGGCACAACTCTGTGATCGATTGATTGAATTCACGCGACCAAAGAGCTGACTTACAGCCGGTTCACCAGGATCGCACAATTCAAAATCCGGATGCGTTTGCACATTCGGCGGATGCATGAACAGACGAACGCTGCTCAAAGGAACATTGCCGACGTGCCGAAAAAACAGGCCAAGAACAAACTGCGAGTCGACTTTCGCAAGAATCGCAATAACACCGCGCGGCGGAATGACATCACCCGCGCTGTCGAGTCTGAAGGGCTCGATGTGGATGGCCTGGATCGAGGTCAACGAGTTTCCGGCAAAGGGGATCTGACGCGCAAACGAACCATCGTCGGTGCTCATCTTGAAGGCGAGAATATCGTCATTGATGTCGACGAAACCCAATGCCGACGTGGTCGTGTGCTGTCGGCGATCGGGTCCACTCAATGCACTGTTCAGGCAGACGCTGGCCAGCCAGAGGCGGGGCGACGGTTTGAATGTACGGTGCGACGTGTCGTCTGTACGGTCGCTCGCGAAGCGCGTAACGCCGTTGTGGCCGGGGATCACGTCCTGTTTCGTACGACAGACAGCGATCAAGGGGTGATCGAGCGCGTGGAGCCTCGCCAAGGTGTGCTGGCACGTGGGCAAAAGTACAAGCAGCACATTCTGGTTGCTAACATCTCACAGGTCGCCATCATTGCTTCCGCGAACGACCCGCCACTCAAACCGGCCCTGATCGACCGGTTTATCGTGAGTGCCGCCAAGGGTGAAGTTGCTCCGTTGATTGTGGTCAACAAGTGTGACCTCGTAGACTTGGCCGACCTGCAGCCGCTGATCGGCCAATACGCTCGAATGGGCTATCCTGTGATTCCCACCAGTGTGGTGACAGGGCTGGGAATGTCACGCTTGCGTCGGCAACTGAAAGAACACCAGACGGTGTTCACCGGTCAAAGCGGCGTCGGAAAGTCCTCACTGCTCAATCATCTTCAACCCGGCCTGGCCTTGCGCGTGGGTGACGTCAGTCATGTCACCCAGAAAGGGCGACACACCACGCGGTTTTCTGAACTTCGCGAATTGAATTCCGGGGGCTGGGTTGTCGACACACCCGGCATCCGGCAACTGGAACTGTGGGACGTCCAACCGGTCGAAGTGGAAGGGTTCTTCGTCGAATTCCTGCCGTTCGTTCCCCGCTGCAAGTTCCCGGACTGCCTGCATATGTATGAGGATGGCTGCGCCGTCCGCATGGCCCTGAAGCACGATATGATTTCGCCGACGCGGTACGAAAGCTACCTGAGAATGATCGTCGGCGATGATTGATCATTTCATCATTTCGGCTTTCCAAAGTGCTTGTCAGCGTAGTCGAGGAAGATTCCCCAGTCTTCGCGATCCATCGAGTGCTTGCCGGGCCGAATGAAATATCCGAGCTTGCTATCGAGCAAAACTCGCGACGCTGGGCGTTCCTTGGCATCCAACCCAGGGGTGCCTAACAAAGCATAGACCGGCGCGGCTGCTTTCAGCATTTCAAACTGGCCATCGGGATTCGCCCATTGATCTTCGACTGCATTGCTGAACAGCACGGGCCGCGGAGCACACAGCGCCAGCAGGCAGTGCTGATCGAATGGCAGCTTGTCGGGGGTCTCGTTAAACAGCACGAAGTTGTCGCAGAACCAATGTGGAAAGACCGTGTTGATCCGCCGGATTGTTTCCACATCCTTGCGGTCAATGGCGACTCGGCTTGGAGCCGTCCCGCCGCATCCCGCCTGGTGCGGAATTGCCAAAGCAATTCGCTCGTCCATGGCGGCGGCCAGGAGCGTCGTCTTTCCATTACGTGAATGTCCGACGGCAGCAATCCGCTTGACGTCGATCGCGCTGGAATGCTTTTCAACCAGGAAATCAATCACACGATGATAGCCCCAGGCCCATGCCGAAATTGCTCCTGCATCACTGGGACCGGGCGACGTCTGGCCCGGTTTGTAGAAGGCGGGTTCGATCCCATCACTGAAGTCGGCTGTATCGGGATCAATGTCCCCGCTATAGAAATTGGCGAGGGCATAACCGCGATCAATGATCAGATCGAGATTCCAGGCATCGGACTGAGTTCCGCGCCCCTTTTCCGTCGCCCGTTCATTTTCTGAGCCAGCGCAGGATTTGTAGACCCACGACTCGGGAATATGGATTTTCGGATGGTTGGCGAGAGCATGATTCCCGCAGAAATTCATGCCGACGAAGACGGGAGCCGGGCCAGATCGCTTGTTAGGGATTACGAGCAGGACGTGCAGACGGTGCTTCAAATCCGGGCCGAAGAATGCCAGTCGGCTTTCACTGAGCGTCGCCTTACCATCCAGAAACGTTGGATCTGTAAACAGGACTTCCTCGACAACCCATTTCCCGGGCTTGGGAGGAAGGTATCCGTACATGTAGTGCTGAAACAACGCCTGCAGTTCGGGCTTGCGTCGGGCATTCCAGTCCGCAGCGGTGGTGATTCGAGTCCCATCCAGCATCACCAGCGGATCTGGAAGTTCTGGCCGCGAAGAGAGTGACTTAAAATCTGGAAACTCGGCAGACAAACTCAGAGAACATGCCGCCAGCAAGACCAGGGTTGCAGGAATCAGAGACTTCAACATGGAGCGACTCCAACGGAATAACGTCATTGAAAACCATACGGTGCGGTGATGCACGGTATCCAACTTTGTCGCGTCCGCCAAGCTCTACGGAAACTCAACAGAAACTCGCTGGGGTAGCGGATCAAAGGCGAGCCAGAAGGTGGCGATGTCGGTCATTCGTCGGAGTACGTTTTCAACATCAACATGCGAAACACTGATCTCCGCTGATTTCCACTAATCAGACAGAGGATGAAATGGCTTTGACGGCATACTGGTTCAAGCATGCCGGGGGGGCTCGCTTCCTCGCGTTCGGGATCAGCGTGAATCAGCGGCGATCAGTGTTCCAAATCTCTTCCGCGGCTACTTTACGTGATCGCTCCGTGATCATGCCCCAGAATGCTTTCGCTGGTTTTGACACCCCAGAGCCTGTTGTCATGCCATCAAGCGGGCTTTGAATTTACCTCCTGACCACCAATCGCGGATTCACCTGGCTTGAATTTCAAATGGCCGAACAGCGGACATCAGGGGCTTGAATTGCTATCTTACAGGCGAAGGTTTCCGACAGGTCGATAGCCAGACAAGGCGTTTTGATCATGCAAATTCGTGTTGCCACACTGATGGTTCTGGTCACTTTTGGAATCGGTGCTCCCGTCCGTGGGGAACTTCCTGCCCCTGCTGACAAGAAGATCGATTACACGAAAGACGTGAAACCGATCTTCAAGCAACACTGCTTGTCGTGTCACGGCGATTTAAAACACGAGTCGGGTTTGCGACTCGACTCGCGCGAAGGACTGCTACGCGGCGGCGACCTCGGCAAGGCCGTCGTCGTCGGAAAAAGTGCCGACAGCCGTCTGATCCATTATGTCGCTGCGACTGACCCGAAGAATGTGATGCCCCCCGAAGGAGACCGCTTGTCCGCCGCTGCGGTCGGTATTCTGCGAGCCTGGATCGATCAAGGCTGCGTCTGGCCACAGGAAGAAAATGGCGTGGCGGTGAAGAACACGCACTGGGCTTACCAACCGCTCCGGCGAGCATCTCCACCGACAACAAAACGAGCCGACTGGGGACTCAATCCGATCGATCATTTTGTACTCGCGAATCTGGAACAACGAGGGATCGCGCCTTCTCCGACAGCGGATCGATACACTCTGATTCGCCGACTTTATCTCGATCTTCTCGGGTTGCTGCCGCCTGTCCCCGAAGTCGATGCCTTCGTCAATGACACACGTCCGACTGCCTACGAAGAACTCGTCGATCGTCTGCTCGACTCACCCCATTTTGGTGAAAGATGGGGCCGACACTGGCTCGATATGGCGCGCTATGCCGACTCTGATGGCTATGAGAAAGATAATCCGCGTCCCGATGCTTACCGCTGGCGTGACTGGGTGATCAATGCCATTAATGCAGATCTTCCCTTCGACCAGTTCACGGTCGAGCAACTGGCGGGAGACCTGCTTCCCAATGCCACGTCGGATCAGCGATTGGCAACCGCATTTCATCGTCAGACACTGACGAATACCGAGGGAGGCACAGACCAGGAGCAGTTCCGGAACGAAGCCTGCTTTGACCGGACCGAAACGACCGGAGCCGTCTGGCTGGGATTGACCGTGGGATGTGCCCGCTGCCATTCGCACAAGTATGACGCCATTTCTCAGCGTGAATATTACCAGCTCTTCGCCGTCTTCAATAACGGCGATGAACAATCGATTGTCGTCCCCAAGACGCCCGAAGAGGTCGCAGCGTATGGCCCCGTTAAGGCCGCATTTGATGCCCAGATCGCCGCCGCCCTGGCTGATTTGCGAGCCGAACAATCAAAGCAGGCACCAGCTTTTGCTGCGTGGGAAGAGAAGATGCGGATGGAACAAGCCGTCGCTGCCGCCAGCCCCATCAAGCCGCATCTCCTTGAAGAATTGCGAGTCACCAGTGACTCCGAAGCGACATTTCAGCAGCAGAAGGATGGTTCGACTCTGGTGGGAGGTAGCAACCCGGATCGAGTCGTCTACACCGTGACAGGCCGCCTGTCCGCGCCGGAGATTAACTCTCTTCGACTGGATGTTCTGCCCGATCCTTCGCTTCCTGCTAATGGACCGGGTCGAGTGGCACATGGCAATTTTGTGTTGTCCGAGATGACACTTGAAGTTTCTGCTTCCGCAGATTTCACGGATGCCCGGCGTCTGGAGTTCAGTGGTGCCAAAGCGGACTTCGAACAGGGAGACAAGCCGTGGGCAGCAAAAGACGTCATTGACGGAAAGGACGATACCGGTTGGGCGATTGCACCTCATTTTGGCAAACCACACTGGACGGTCTTCGGCTTGAAGGAACCTCTCAAGTCGACCGGACCTGTCTACGTTCGGGTGCGTCTCAGTCAGCAGCATGGAACTCAGCACACGATCGGCCGTTTCAAAGTCTCGCTGCAATCGGGAATTGAGCCCGGAACGAGTCTGCCTGATAACATCGCCAAAATCATGGTCATCGCCCCGGATCAGCGTAACGAAACACAGCGACAGCAATTGCTCGACTACTTCAGCAGCCTGCAAAGCCCAACCAAGGAATTACTGGCCAAGTTGGACGACCTCAAGAAGAAGGAACCGCCGAAACCCGAAATCTCTGTCCGCGTGATCGGACAACGCACTCAGAATCCTCGAACAACGTTTGTTTTGAAACGCGGGGAATTCCTCGAACCACTTAAAGATCTGGAAGTGCAGCCAGCGGCTTTTGAAACGCTGCCCCCATTCAAGGCACGTGAAACGACTCAAATGGCCGATCGTCTGGATCTGGCACACTGGCTTGTTTCCGCTGACAACCCGTTGCCCCCGCGAGTGACAGTGAATCACGTCTGGCGACTGCTGTTTGGCGCGGGGATTGTCCGTACGTCCAATGACTTTGGCGTTCGCGGTGATCCTCCAACACATCCAGAACTGCTCGACTGGCTCGCAGCCGAGTTCATCGGCCCGAAGCCTGCGGGATCGGTTTCCTCGGGAACGGGACGCTACGCGGCCGGTACACCGTGGTCTCGCAAGTCACTGATCAAGCGGATCGTCATGTCGGCAACCTACCGTCAGTCTTCGCAGCACCGCGAAGACTTGCATGATGTTGACCCTCAAAATCAGTGGCTGGCGCGGCAGAACCGACTTCGAGTTGAGGGTGAGATCGTTCGAGACGTCAGTTTGGACGTTGCCGGATTGTTATCAACGAAAATCGGGGGCCCCAGTGTTTTCCCGCCACTTCCTCCCGGGATCGCCGAATTGAGTTACGCGGGGAACTTCCGCTGGGATCCCTCCAAGGGGGAAGACCGTTACCGCCGCGGAATGTATACCTTTTTCAAAAGAACGGCTCCGCATCCGAATTTGACGATGTTCGACTGCCCGGACGCCAATCTGACCTGTATCGAACGACGGACATCGAATACTCCGTTACAGGCCCTGACCTCACTGAATAACGAGACGTTTGCAGAGACATCGCGAGCGTTCGCCAGACGACTGCTGACGACAGTGGCGTCCGATGACCGTGCCCGACTTTCTGCTGCCATTCGTCTTAGCGTGGCTCGCCCACCTCGTGATGCTGAACTGACCGCACTGGCGGAACTGCTCAAGTCCGCTCGAGACTGGTATCGCACGCATCCGGATCAGGCGAAACAACTCGTTGCTGCTGATGCGGCACCGGTCGTGTCGGCTGATGAGAACGCCGCATGGATCGCGACGGCGAGAATCCTGATCAACCTCGACGAGTTTATCACGCGAGAATGACAGCCTGTTTGTATCACGTTCCCCGTCCTTAGACCTGATTTTGAATTCGGAAGTACCCATGACGCCCCACGAATTCTACCTCGCGCAAACGCGACGCAACTTTCTGACATCGACCGCCAGCGGCCTCGGCCTGGCGGCTCTCGGAGGAATGTTGACGGGCGATGGCGTGATCTCGCCACGGACCGCGATTGCAGGTTCCAACCCTGCTGCGCCAAATCCACTCGCGATCAAGCCACCTCACTTCGCTCCCAAAGCCAAGAGTTGCATTTTCCTGTTTCAGGCGGGTGCCCCTTCGCATCTGGACCTGTTCGACCCAAAGCCGAAACTGAATGAACTGGACGGAAAGCCCCTTCCGAAAGAGATGTTGGAAAAGGTCCGGTTCGCCTTCATCAAGAAGGAAACGGCGGTGCTGCTCGGTTCGCCTCGTAAATGGTCAAAGCACGGCGAATGCGGTATGGACTTTTCGGACTTTCTGCCCAATATCGCAACCTGTGCCGACGACATTTTGATGGTCCGATCGATGTTCTCGGAACAGTTCAATCATCATCCGGGGCAATTGTTGCTCTCTTGCGGTCGTGCAACGTTTGGCCTTCCGACCATGGGAAGCTGGCTGACTTACGGTCTGGGGAACGAATCGCAGAACCTGCCGGGCTATGTTGTTTTAACCAGCGGTCGGGGTTCGAGTGGTGGCACATCACTCTGGTCGAGCGGTTTTCTGCCGTCTCACTATTCAGGGGTCCTCTTTAGAAACAAAGGTGAGCCAGTCTTGAACCTCACCAATCCCGATGGCTTGCCGCCGGAAATGCAACGGCGAGGTTTAGATGCACTCAAGTCACTCAATGAAGGCCGACTGGGTGAAATGCATGATCCCGAGATCGCCAGTCGGATTGCCAGCTACGAACTGGCGTTCCGCATGCAATCGGCTGCACCAGAGTTGATCGACCTGGGAGGCGAGACATCGACAACACTTGACGCCTATGGGACGAATCGGGCTCAGCATCCGCAGGCGACCGGACGTGGTAACGTTGATAACGCACACCTGTCGTTCTCTCGCAATTGTCTGCTCGCTCGCCGAATGGTCGAACGGGGGGTACGGTTTGTGAATATCATCTACGAAGCATGGGATCAGCACAGCAGTCTGGATGCTGACCTGCGGTATAACTCCTGGGTCGTCGACCAGCCGATCGCCGCATTGCTGAAGGATCTCAAGCAGCGCGGATTGCTTGAAAGCACCCTGGTTGTCTGGGGAGCGGAATTCGGACGGACACCGCTGGGTGAAAATCGTCCCAGCCGCGACCCCAACACGGGCCGTGACCACCATCCGTATTCCTTCTCGCTGTGGATGGCCGGAGGTGGAATCAAGGGAGGACAGGTCTATGGAGAGTCGGACGATATCGGCTGGGGCGTCGCCAAGGACCCGGTCCACGTCAACGATTTTCACGCGACCTTGTTGAAACTTTTTGGTTTGGATCACTTGAAGCTCACGCATCGCAACCAGGGACGTGACTTCCGTTTGACAGATGTTGCCGGGAAAGTCATTGATCGCTGGATTGCGTAGACGTTGGCACCCAGTTATTCGGAGAGAGACCCCGTAAGGTCTTCGTTTTTGGCGTTTAATGTTGGGTGACCGGGGTTGGATCGCTTGGAGTTACCCACATTTCATCTGTCGAATGAAATCTGGGCTCCAAGGGCTCAATCAACTCCCCGGCACCCCATTCCCCGAAACAGGGCAGTCGCTTATTCCACATTCAGATCGACTTGCTGAATGGAGTTGCGGCCCGATTTGGCAAACGGGCGCGGCATCGGCTGGGCCACATTGTTCGAATCGATCGTTCTGCACCGCAGGTGGTATTTGCCTGACGTCACAGCGGGGATCAGCACCGCCCAATGGGCGAGCGCATAGCTCATCGGCCATCGATCTGGCTGACGAGATTCAGCATCAAAGCCCAATACGCCCGTTGGCAGTTTGCCGTCCGCGATGCCACCTCCCCACGCTTTCGGTGGTGCGAGAATTGTTGCGTCCTGCCAATTTGCTGAGGTGAAATACTGGTCGTCGGCAGGATGACTCTTGTCAGCAGGCTGCAAAAAGTATTGAACCTTTTTGAGCCCTGAAATCCCAACTTGAGCCAGTCCTGTGACAGGGACGGTTTGCCCCGCTTTGATGGTTGCCGGGTGAGAAACGAATCTGGCAAACGTTTTCATCCAACTGTCCACATCGTTGTTGCCATTCGCATAGGTATCATTGGCATATGGAGCGTTCGTCAGAACGATCTTTTGCAGCCATTTTACCGACTTGAATCCGTATGCCTCGGGAACGACCATTCGTACGGGTCCACCTCGTTTGCCAGACAGAAACTCACCGTTGAGTTTGTAACAGACGATCACAGGATGCTCGCCGGGGGGATCTTCGAGGACTCGACCGACCGGCAGCGAACTCTGAAATCGCTGCTTCGGATCGTCATTGTGGTATCCGTAGTAAAAGACTCGACGCAGATCGCTATCGGGCTTGGTGAGCCACAGGATCGTGCGGAGCGGTATCCCTTCCCAGAGTCCCATACCGAGGGGACTGCCGCCGTTGTTACAGGTCATGATCTTGAGAAACTTGATCGAATGCCGTTCAGCGAGTTTCATCAAGCCGTCCCAGTCGAGTGCCGTTCCCGCTTCTCGCGACATCGGGAAACCAATTTTTGCAGGGGCTTCGAGGTCAGCGATTACTTCCAGCTTCCACGTCTCGCGAGTCATCCCGACCTCGCGCAGTTTTTCAACCGGATGCGTGTAGGGAAGTGGAGTACCGCGTTCAACGGTTCCAAACGACTCGGGTTTCGTCAGATATTCCAGCTTGGCAATGGCGGCATCGAGTTCCGGGTTTGCCTGTTCAGCCGCTGTGGACTTGGACAGATTGGTAAGCACCGAAGTCGCTGCGACGCCAAGCCCGAGAAAAAACCGGCGTGACAAATCGGTATGCTCATTCATCCAGATCGGCAGTGAACTCATCTGCATGTCTCCTGCATGTTCTCGAACTCTGTGATGCAAGATTCTGGCAGATCCGGCAAAAAATATCGTTCGTCACGACTGCCCCGCCGAAGCAAAAAAGACAAAACAGGTTTGGACACGACTGCCCGTGTCGGTTTGAAATGATATGATTCAAACTGCCGTTCCTTTCGACTGTTATTCCCGATGATGCGGTTTCACATCCTGCCGCCCAGATCGAGATCTCGCATGAGCACCATGATGGTTGACCTGTCAGATCCACGTTCGTCGGCCGAATTCGCTGCGGTAGATACCGAGCGACTCGGCGAAATCGCAAATCGCCATCAGCGTCTGGCGGAGTTTATGCGTCAAGAGGACTTCGCAGCTCTTTTGTTGCAGCAACCGTCCAATTTCACGTGGTTCACAGCAGGTGGAAGCAACCAGCGTGGTGGGGCGACGGGAGCCACCGGAGCGTTGTTCGTCACACCGGAAGCTCGAGTCATCGCCTGCAGTAATGTCGATACCGCGCAGTTCTTTGAATCTGAAGTCTGCAACATGGGCTTTCAATTGAAGGAACGGCCCTGGACAGAACTGCGTACCGTCATGTTGTCGGACCTGTGTCGAGGCCGCCGGGTGGCAAGCGATACCGGATTTCCGGGGACAACCGATATTGGGCAGCGAATGCTGGGATTGCGGTTGCCTCTCTCCGAATACGACAAAGTCCGAATTCGCGATGTCGGCAAGCGATTGACGCATGCGATCGAGGCAACGGCTCGAGCGATGGTGAAAGGGAGAACTGAGGCCGAGATTGCCGGGGAAGTTTCACACCGACTCTTCAAACATGGAGTCCAGCCCGAGCGGATTCAAGTCTTGGGCGATGGACGTGGATCACGATTTCGGCGTTGGAGTTTTGACGATTCTCCTGTCCATCACTACTGCACGATCTCAGCAGTGGGACGCTATCAGGGGATGTACGTCGGGGCCGCCCGAACAGTCGCTCTCGGGGATCCCGCGGAAGCGTTGCTGAAGGCGTTTGAGCCTGCAGCATTGATTGAAGCCACAGGTATTTACTTCTCGCAGCCTGAGTGGGAGATGTTTGAAGTCTGGAATCGGGTTCACCGCCTGTACGAAAAGACCGGTAAGGAATCCGAGTGGAGAATGGCCGATCAGGCAGAAATCGTAGAATACGAATTTGGTTCTGTTCCGGTTATGCCGAACAGCGAATTCCGGTTGATGTCTGGAACTCCGATCTTCTGGCATCCCTCGGTGGGACCTGTACTGATGGGGGACACTATTCTGGTCGGAGAACGCGGAACTGAGGTATTAACGGTATCTTCGGACTGGCCGGTTGTACCGGTTTTAGTGAAGGGAACGACTGTGGGTGTTCCGGCAATCCTTGTCATCAATTCCTGACAGGAAATCTGCGAAAAAGATGATGATTTTTCGCCGCACGTTGCCAAAACGCATCGTAGGCTTAGGGAGAACGACTGTGGCAACCCTCGCCACAGCAGACAAACTAGCCTAGGAGTGGCAAACATGCGTCTTACCGTTGGCGACTTGATGACACAACGTCCGGTCATGGTTTCACCCGGATGCTCGGCCGATGCAGCGGTCGAAATCCTGTCTCGGCACGAAGTGACCGAACTTTACGTTACGGACAAGATCGGGCGGTTGCTCGGTGTCGTCCCTGATTTCGAATTGCTCAAAGCTGAACTGAGCGGTGAAGCAAGCGATTCGACAGTCGAACAACTGATGAGTCGGAGTATTCCGGTCTTCTCACCCGATTCCGACGCCGCAGAAGTGGCTCGACTGTTTCGCGACGGTCGTTACAGCCGATTTCCCGTTGTGAACAAGGGACGACTGGTCGGAGTGATCACTCGCGGCGATGTTGTTCGCCTGATGGCCGTCCTGCGCCGGATTGATTCACCGGTCACCCGGCCCTCTGAGAAAATCCGCAAGCCAAAGATGCTCTCAACAAAGCCTCGGACGAAGCGAGCCAAGCCTTTGACGGGTCCGACCATCGAAGCCAAGGTTCGTCCACGTCGAGCCACGGCCCGAACGACGCGCTAGTCCAGCACATCGCTATTGCATTGATACCGTAGCACGGACGATTCGTCCGTGCGTTACGGTGTTTGCACGTAATCTTGCAATGGACTGTTACTACTTCAGTTCCTCGGCCATCTCAAGCAGTTGCGTCATGAGTTTGGTGGAGGCTTCAGGTTCCAGTCGATTGGTTCCAATCCAGGTTTCATAGCCACCCAATTGCATCTGGCGTGGCGTCGGCAGGTAACCGAAGTAACCATGCGCCAGTTCAATCATGAACGCGGGCTGAATCGGACTGCGACTCTTGAATTCCAGGCCGATCTCGCAGAAGACTTCACACGGCATGGTTCCAATGCAAACATTCCCAATCCGCAGGACCTGTACAGGGATCGTCGTTGTTTCAGGATAATCGGCCAGTTTGAGCGTTCTTTGAGCATAGATGAACGACAGATCCGCGTCACTTTTGCGTCCTGCGGCGATTGTCTCCTCGGCCCACTTCTTCTGCTCTGGAGTGACTTTCCGCCAGGCAATTGTTGGCTCCCGATAGCGTGCCTTCAGAGTAATCTCACGCTGATACTGTAGTTTCGGCAGCGTCGAGTTCACCTGGCGTGCAAGGTCTTCCGCGACATACTTGATCTGCTCGTACGGCTTCTTGCCGGGTCGCGGGGTCTTGAAGTTGATGTTGTTGATATCCCCACTGGTGCCGTTGGCCATCATCGCCACGATGGGCAACTGATCTCCTTCGGACTTCACACCGGTAAGCATCAGCTTCTCCAGCGATTCGCAATAGACTCCGTAGTAGTCGGAAGAGATATCCGCCGCACCAACTCCACCGACGTAGTGCAGCGAGTACGCAGAAAGGATCGAAATCGGCCGACCATCGAGCGTTTGAACCGAAAGAAACGACACGGCCGGATCGATTGGTCCAGCGGGTTCCACCAGGTTTGGACTTCCGGCGGGCGGGTTCATTTTGACCAGATCTGTTCCACCGAACGGATTCACCGGGACTGTTCCAGGACGCATCTGCCAGCGACGGTTAAAAACGTGCTCAGACACATCGACCGAACCGTGCGCGAATTGAGCCGGACGCCGATTGTTAACGGCACAGATCACTCCGTCGCAGATCCGACGGGCGACAAACTGCTGGTATTCATCGACAGACTGATCTGGCCGCAACCGATCCTGACCGAGTGCGCTGGTTGCAGAATGCGTATGCGTCGCACTGATCATCACGTTGTCGCGCGGGATGCCAGTTTTCTCCGTAATCAGTCGGCGGGCTTCGTCACTGACGGCGCGATGAATTCCGAGCAGATCGCACACCACAAGAGCCAGCTTCGTTGTACCGTCATCCAGAACCAGACAGCGTGCGTGCAACTGGTCGTGGATATGTTTCGAAGGATACGGGACGAAGCCCCCGATAATTTCGGCACCGATCGACGGTGTAATGTTGCTGGTGGCAGCTCCCGCCTGAAACTGTTCCGCCGCTGCCAATGTGCCGGAAAATGAACCCAGAACCACAATTGTCAGCAGCGTAAGTCGGCTCATCTCAGCTACCGGTCTTCGAGTTGTTGCTTGAGTTCGTCGCGTTCCTGGCGGGTCACTTCCAGATCAAACATCAAATATTTGATGTCCAGGCGTAGTTGTGAGAGTGCTTCCTGAACGAGTGAGAGGATCCTGCGACGCCGACGGACGGAATCAACCACGCGCTGATGTGCCAGCAGTAAGTCACTTCGATCTGAGCCCGACAACGCTTCAATGCGCTTCCCGAGTTCAGCGAGTTCCGCTGGAATCTCGTCTTCGTCATTTTCCGGAAATCGAGCATTTCGTATCACGCGCAGTTCTCCTGTAGCCCACTCTAAGCCAACAAAGGAGATTCTCAACTGGGCGGTAGCGCATTGCAATAGGTAGCTTTAAAACCTGAATTTTCAACGATTTGCGATGAAATTCAAGGAATTTGAGCCTTGTTGGAATTCGCCAGGCGAACAACCAGTTCGTCTAGCTGCAAAATGCAAAGTCCATTAGAATCAGGAGGTTAGCACAATTTTCCGAGTTCGCCGACGTGTTGATTTTTGTCAACGCGATACGACCAACCGACTTCAATCAGAATTTAATTTCAATCAGAATTTCGATAAATTTCAGATCTCCCCATTCCTGTTGTAGCGATTGGGGCAAGTGGAGTGCAAAGGCGCAAGATGCGTGGGGTAGGAGCCGCAAGGACGCGGACAACTCGACTGTTGGCCCTTTTCGGGCTGTGCAGTGTCGTGCTTCTGCAAAATGCCTTCGCACGCCAGTTCGAGCTCGATTTCGACGGTCCGGAACCGACCTGGCAAGTTCGGTGCCGTCAGAATGAGGCCGTACTGGAAGCTCAGGTGCGACGTCGCGAACAAGCCAGGCGCGGGCAGTGCGAGTTCGTTCGCGTGCAGGCAGCCGTCGATAACACTCCGATGCGTTTGGAGCACGAAGTCCCCGCAGTCCGAGTCCTTGATGAATTAACGGCCTCCGTCTGGTATCGCGCTGATCGCCCGGGAGCGACGCTCGCCATTCGAATCGCGTTTCACGGCATCGCTGATCCAGCGACAGGCGCACCGTTGTCGTTCGTCGTCATGGGCGATAAGTACGAAGATGTTGGAAAGTGGCAGCAACTGACCTGCCGAACGGCGGACAAAGCGGTCAATGATGAATTGAGAAAATTGCGGTGGAAGCTAAAAGCCGCCCTTGATCCGGCGACGATGTATGTCGATCGCATCGTGATCGGTGCCCAGCTCGGAAAAGGTACCACCGAATTGCAGATTGACGATTTTGAATTGGGGCCTGTCGTCCCCGTCGATTATGAAGTCGGTGGCAAGGGCGCGATCGAAACGATCAGTGGTGTTGATCCAGAAATGCGGCTGGGCTCAGCTTCCACCAAATCGCCGACAGTTCCCGTCGAATTTCGGATGCACAAGCTGCGAGTGAACAGCAAACCGTTCTTTCCTCGAATCATCCAGCATCGGCAGGAACGCCCTGAATTGATTGCGGATGCCGGATACAACGCGATCTGGGTTTCAGACGTTGAATCCATGGCCAATACCGGACAGTTTCGCGATCGTGGGATCTGGTTAACGACAACGCCACCATTCGCCAAGGATGCAGACGGAGCTCCGCTGGATTCCGACGATGCCAGCCTGTTGCCGTTTGCTCCCAACACGACGTCGATCCTGTTCTGGATGATGGGTGTTCGAATGACGGCTGAGACCAGGCCGCGCATGGCAAGCTGGGCCAATCAGGTTCGCGACGCCGACCGCTCATTCAAACGCCCGCTGGCTGCCGATGTCGCCGACGACGAGCGGATCGCATCCAGGCACCTCGACATTGTCGGACTCAGCCGCCACGTCCTGAATAGTGGCGTGTCCCTGGCAGACTTTCGTGACGAGATCATTCGCCGGCGCGATCGAGCCTGGCCGGGGACTTTCTGCTTCTCATGGATTCAGACTGAACCCGCTTCAGAACTGATGGATCTCAAACAAATCGCGGATGAAACACCTGTTCTCGAACCAGAACAGTTGCGACTTCAGGTTTACGCTGCCCTCGCCGCCGGATGCCGCGGGATCGGGTACTGGACCACGTCTGCACTGGATAGCGATGGCCCCGGAGCCCGCGAGCGGCACTTGATGTTGACCCAGCTCAACTTGGAACTCGGCCTGCTGGAGCCCTGGCTCGCAACGGGGGCGGCAACTCAACTGATTCCGTTTACCGTTGAACCACCAACGAAACCAGGGAGATCACCTTCCAAACCGATAAAGGGGAGCGAGGCCGATCGTCGCCACGAACGCGAACTTTCCGCGGCCATGATTCGAACGGAATTCGGACTACTCGTGTTGCCCATGTGGCTCGAAGAAAACTCGCAATTCGTCCCAGGACAATTGGCATCCAGCTCTGCAACGATCGTCGTTCCGGGCGGAGGTTATACCGCAACGGCCTGGCAGATCAGCACGACGGGACGGGTGCAGAATCTGAATCGCGAAACCATTGCGGGCGGGATTCGAATCGTCATTCCCAAGTTCGATCAGACAGCGGCAATCCTGGTGACGTCTGATCCTTCAATCGTCGATGAAATCAACCAGCGGATCGCTTTGACGGAAGAACGCAGCGCCACCGTCATGCTGGAACTCGCTCGATTGAAACTGGAACGCGTTCGCAAGATCGACCAGCAGCTTCAGCAACTGGGAGTCGGCCAGCCTGACAGTCGCCAGTTACTGGGTCAGGCAAAACTGCAATATGAAATGGCGGAAGCGAGGCTCAAGCAGCAGGAGTATCACACGGCCAGACAATATGCGGGGACGGTCATGCAACTGACGCGCATCCTGCAGCGAGCCCACTGGGACCACGCGGTCGCGAAGCAAGTCAGTCCTGTCACCAGTCCGTTTACACTTTGCTTCCAGACCCTTCCAGCCCATTGGCGCCTGATTCGAGCCATGGAGAAGGCTGGCAAGTCGAGCGACGTCAACAGGCTCCCGTCTGGTGACTTTGAAGATCTCGATACGGTGATTGCAGGGGGCTGGCGCAATGAACAAACACCGGTCGCGGATGTCAAAACCATTGCAGACCTGCACCCGATCGCCAAAAAGGGCCGGTTTTCTCTCAGGCTGGCTGCCGAATCAACGATCGCAGATCCCCCAACGTTTCAATTTGCCTTCGCCCCACTGGCGATCACCTCTCCCCCGCTGTCGGTCAACGCGGGGCAATTGATCAAGATTTCGGGCTGGGTCAAGACCCCTCAACCGATCATTCGCAGTCTCGATGGAGCATTGATCTACGACAGCCT
>Ga0194055_10001266_pt1 | contig 20600 bp, 20 predicted proteins | sample SepL449m_MetaG_FD_155482 | JGI IMG/M metagenome (GOLD analysis project Ga0194055, IMG submission 155482) | Anoxic zone freshwater microbial communities from boreal shield lake in IISD Experimental Lakes Area, Ontario, Canada - Sep2016-L442-9m | ecosystem: Environmental > Aquatic > Freshwater >...
TCTAGGGCTTTCGCAATCGGGATACCTCGGCGAGTGGCACGCGTTTCGCCAGTACGCAAGCAACGTGACTGGCACAGCAAAAGATCGTTTGCATGTGTGGTTCGACAAAGACTTGCTTCCCGGTTACGCATGGTCGTTCCCGTTGAAAGGTGGACGCGCGAACGTGGGCTTTGGCATTTTGCGCGGCGGAAAATATTCGGTGCAGGAAATGAAAGACCTGTGGCCGAACTTGTTACAACGCCCACACATTCGCGAGGCACTTGGCACAACTGCAGTAATGGAAGACCGCCACACTGCTTGGCCAATTCCCGCACGAGTGACCACTGCAACGCTTAGCAGCGGTCGAGTGTTGATTGTTGGCGACGCAGCATGCGTTACCGATACGTTGACCGGCGAAGGAATTGGGCAAGCGTTGTTGTCGGGTCAACTTGCTGGCCGAGCCATTATCAAAACCGGAAATCGCGAGGCATCTATCGCCCGTCGCAACTACGAAAAATTGGTGAAGCAACACCTATTCGCCGACCACCGCATGAGTGTGACTCTTGGCAAAGTGTTGCAGAGCAGCATCGGCGCTCGAGGCGCACTTCGCCTTGCAAGCCTTACTCCATGGACACGACGCAACTTTGTGCGCTGGATGTTTGAGGACGAACCACGCGCCGCTGTATTCACTCCACGCCGCTGGCACAAGGGCTTTTTGAAGCGTGACGGCGCCTTCAAGAACTACGGTTAGAGCCATGCGCACACGCTTAACCGACATGCTCGACATTGAATTTCCCATCATGCTTGCGGGCATGGGAGGCGTGTCGTATCACCGTTTGGTTGCAGCGGTTTCGGAAGCTGGCGGGCTTGGCACATTGGGTGCAAGCACCATGCAGGCAGGCGAATTGGAAGATGAAATTGCAGGCGTAAAGAAACTGACGAGCAAAGCATTTGGCGTGGACTTGCTGACCGCACTTCCCCACACGCTTGAACGCGACGTTGATTTAATTATCAAGAGTGGTGCGCGAGTGTTTGTTGCAGGCCTTGGTGTGCCACGCGACATTATTGATCGCTTACACAAAAACGGCGTGCTCGTTGGTTCCATGTGCGGAAAAGTTCGCCACGCAACTGCAGCGTATGAAAGTGGTTGCGACTTTGTAGTTGCGCAAGGCACCGAAGGTGGCGGACACACCGGCACCGTTGCAACAATGGCGCTGGTGCCACAAGTTGTTGATGCAGTTGGCGACAAGATGGTGGTTGTTGCTGCCGGTGGTTTGTTCGATGGCCGTGGTCTTGCAGCTTCGCTTGCACTTGGTGCCGATGGTGTGTGGGTAGGAACTCGTTTTATTGCCACACACGAAGCTCGCGGTGTTGATGGCTACAAAGAAAAACTGATTGACACGCTTGAAGACGGCACCGTGATTACGCGCAGCTACACCGGCAAGACATGCCGTGTGGTGCGCAACGACTGGACGAACAAGTTTGAAGAGCACCCTGAAACGTTGCAAGGGTTTCCGCAACAAGCAATTGCTTCTATGCAAGCCGGCGTAAACCACCTGGGTTACCCAGAAGGAACCAAAGTAGATGTTGAACAAGAGTTCATGCCTGCTGGTCAAGGTGTTGGCGCAATTAAGAGCATCGTGCATGCAGGCGACTTGGTGCGCAGCATGATGGCAGAGGCCGAGCACTCGCTCGACCGCATTCAAGCAATGCGCAAGTAACTGTTTCTCAATGGGAGTCCTTCGCTCTAACGCCAGTGTGCGCAATCTATTCATTGCGCAGAACGTTTCGGTTATGGGTGACTATTTCACGTACGTTGCCCTCGTTGGATTAATTAAAGAAGCAACCGACTCCACATTCTTGGTGTCGCTGGTGTACGCCGCATATGTGCTGCCTGCGTTTTTCTTCTCGCCAATTGCTGGTCCAATCGTGGACAAATTCGATCGACGCAGGATCATCGTCGTTGTCTCCGCACTACAAGCCATTTGCGGTATTGGGTTCTTACTGTCGAATGCCGATCGCATTTGGCTTGCACTCATAACTCAAATTGTCATTTCGTCTCTCGCAGTCATCACATTTCCGGCGTTTGGTTCGGCGTTACCCAACATCACCCGCAACGACGAGGAACTGCGGCAAGCAAATGCGTTGTTCGGCTCTAGCTGGGGTGCCTCGGTATTTATCGGCTCTGCAGTTGGCGGTTTATTTGCAGCAACGTTTGGCAGAACGGCAACGTTTGCAGCCGACATTGCAACATTTGCAGTGTGTGCTGGGCTCATTGCACTAATCAAGATTCCGATGCAGGAACGCAAAGCAGATGCCAAGCGCGAACCGGTTCGACCAATTGCCGATATGCGCGAGGCATTCCATTACGCCAAAGAGAACAATGTGATTTTTGCGCTTATGGCTTCGAAAACCACTCAGGCAGTAGGCGCTGGCGCAGTTGGCCAACTTGCAGTGCTAGCCATTGATGCCTTTAACACGGGAGACGGTGGTAGCGGACTGCTTCTTGCCGCGCGTGGCTTAGGGGCTGCAATTGGCCCGTTCATTTTCATGCGCTTTGCTCGCAACAACATGCCGCGACTGTTGCTGTTGTGCGGAGTTGGTGGAGTGATGTGGAGCATTTTCTATCTCGCTGCTTCAGCAAGCCCAACGCTTTGGCTCGCTGCAATTTCCATCGGCGCAGCCCACGTTGGTGGTGGTGCAATTTGGACAATGGCTAGTTATGGATTACAAACCAGCACAGAAGATCACATTCGCGGTCGCGTACTTGCTGGTGACGTGGGCTTTGCCATGCTGGTTACTGGACTGAGCAGCCTGGGAACAGGAATTCTTGGCGAGATATTTCCTATTCGAATTGCTATTGCACTCGTTGCGGGAATCTCGGGACTGTGTTCGCTTTCCTACTTGTTAGGAACGATTGGCCTTAGGAGGCGTCTGCGCAGCGCGATGCGGCTTCAATCAGCCTGACCGAACGCGGGTCGGTAAACATCGAACTGCGCATTCTGTTCATGATGTAACTGAAACCCATCTGTCGGTTTGGGTCGGCAAACGACACCGAGCCACCCATTCCTGCGTGACCGTAAGTACCTGGAGCATCGAACGCCAACTTTTCACTTGGCGTTACGAAGCCCATGGCAAACGAGCGCATGTTTTGCAAGCACAAATCAATTTCCCCTACTGGAGTTTGTTGCACCGTCATTTTTTTGCGTGTGTCTTCAGTGACTAACCGAACGAGTCCATTCGGTGTTTCTGTTTCAGTAAACGTTGCCGAATACATGGAAGCCAAACTACGTGCATTGGCAATTCCATTTGCTCCAGGAACTTCGGCCGCGTGCATGTCTTGGCGATTGAACACTCCCTTCACATCCATTCCTCCACCCAACGAGAATGCCGAAAGCAATTGTTCGCTTTGTGCAGGCGCTGGTTGCGACGGAGTGGAAGGCACGCTTCCCTCTTTGCGTGGCCATCCGGTATTTACGGGTGACACGCGATGTTCAAGATGCTCGGGAAGACCAACATAGATTTCACCGCCAAGTGGGTTGGAAATTTCTTCGGCAATAAAGCGACCGATGTTTCTGCCGTCAACACGACGCACCAACTCGCCAGCCAACCAACCAAATGTGATTGCGTGGTAACCGTGCGTTGAACCGACGGGAAACAGCGGTGCCGTGTCGGCAAGTCGCGCCACCATGGTGTTCCAATCGAGCACTTCTTCATACGTCAGCGACCCTTCCACGGTGTACAAACCGGCCTGGTGCGACAGCAATTGAGCAACGGTGACGTGCTCTTTGCCATGTGCTGCAAACTCTGGCCAAAACAACGAAACGGGTTCTTCGTACGACAACAAACCACGCTCTACACACATTGCAACCGCTGTTGCCACAACGCCTTTTGTGGTGCTGAACACCAACTGCAATGTGTCCAGTGTGTACGGCTGTGTTGCATCTCTATCGAAATAACCGCCAGCAATATCGACAACACATTTACCTTTATGAAACACCGACACGCCTGCGCCAATGTCTTCCCGGTTGTCAATGTTGTGCGCGAAGGCTTCTGCTACCTCCGACCATCCGTCGGCAACGAAACCTTCGTAAGCCACGACTACTTAACGTCGTCCATGAGGCTGCGTAGCAATTCAACTTGCTTCAAAGCATCTGGACCAATTGGGTTCACTTGCAACACGGTGACGCCCGCTTCTTTGTATGCAGCCAAACGCTCTTTGATGAAACTCTTTGGCCCAACCAAGTGCGAGTTCAGCAACCAATCCGCAGGAATTTTTGCAGCGGCTTCTTGCTTCTTGCCATCTAGGTACAAGTCCTGAATTTCAACAGCTTCTTGTTCGAAGCCATATGCCTTGCAGATGTCGTTGTAGAAGTTTTTTCCACGAGCGCCCATGCCACCGACATACAACGCAGTGCTTGGTCGAGCGAAGTCCAACACTTTTTGTTGGTCTTCGCCGGTGAGTGATTCGTCGATGGCAAGCATTCCGCCAGCCTGAATGTCCATCTTTGGACGTGATGCATCGCGCTTGGCATAACCAGCCTTCAACGCATCGCCCCATACGTTCTTATATTTTTCTGGGTAGAAGAAAATTGGCATCCAACCATCTGCAATTTCTGCAGTTGCTTCAACGCTCTTGCCCATGAGGCTTGCCCACCAAATTGGAATGTCGTTGCGCACTGGGTGGTTAATGAGTTTCAATGCTTTGCCAAGACCAGTTCCCTGACCTGCAGGCAATGGCACATCAACTGTTTTGCCTTGATACGACAATGGCTTTTCGCGCTTCCATACTTCGCGACAGATGTCGATGTATTCCTTGGTGCGTTGTAACGGCTTTTCGTACGGCATGCCGTGGAAGCCTTCAATAACTTGTGCACCAGATGCACCAAGTCCAAGCACGAAACGACCGTTGCTCACGTAGTCGCAACCCGCTGCTGTCATGGCAACAAGTGCTGGTGTGCGCGAGTACACGTTGATAATGCCAGTACCAATTTCTATTTTGTTGGTGACCGCAGCAAGATAACCAATTTGTGAGATTGCGTCGTATGAATACGCCTCTGCCACCCACACCATGTCGAGACCAACTTTTTCAAGCTCAACAACTTGTTTTGCCGATGACTGAAAGTCGGAGATGTAGTTGATCATCATGGAAAGTTTCATGGTGATGAGACTAGATGGGGCTTAGTTGACTTTGCGAGTTCGACCTTCCCAGAACGGTGCACGCAAGTCTTTCTTCAGGATCTTTCCGCTTGGGTTACGCGGCAAAACGTCTACCCAGTTCACCGACTTCGGGCTTTTAAAGCCCGCCAGGTGTTGCTTGGCAAAGGCGATGATTTCATCCTCGGTAACCGCGACATCAGGCTTACGAACGACCATTGCCTTTGGCACTTCGCCCCACTTTTCATCGGGCACACCAATGACCGCCACGTCGGCAATTGCAGGGTGAGCCATAAGGGCGTTTTCTACCTCAGCCGGATACACGTTTTCGCCACCAGAGACGATCATGTCTTTCACACGATCGAAGATGTACACATAATTTTCTTCGTCCAAGTACGCAGCGTCACCAGTTTTAAACCAACCATCGGCAGTAATGGACTTCGACGTTTCCTCGGGCATGTTCCAGTAGCCCTTCATTACTTGTCGGCCCTTCACCCAAATTTCGCCAACTTCGCCAACCGGCATGTCGTTGCCGGTTTCGGAATCGACAACGCGCAGCAACATTCCTGGAACAATTTTTCCGCACGAACGCAATAGCTTGCGCTTTGGCCCGGTGAGATCGTGATCTTCTGGCATGAGGATGGTGGTTGCGCCAGTTGTTTCAGTGAGACCATAAATTTGCATGAAATTAGTCTTAAACGTTTTCATCGAAGCAGCGAGTACTTCTTCGGAAATCGGTGAAGCACCATAAGCAATGAGTTCAAGACTTGAGTAGTCGGCTTTGTCCACATCGGGAACCATCAACATGAACTGCAACAGTGCGGGTACCAAGAAGCCGTGAGTAATGCGATGCTTGCCAATAAGTGTTACCAACTCGGCTGGGTTCACATCACGAACAATGACCGACTTCGCACCAAGAGCCATACCAGCAGTGGCCCAACCGCCACCACCAATGTGAAACAGTGGCATCGCAACCAAGTTCACCGTGCGATCGGTGAACTGCCATACCTCTGCTGCGAACGGAATGAGCGCAAAGAAGTTGGTGTTAGTGAGCATGACGCCTTTCGGCCTGCCCGTTGTTCCACTTGAATACAACTGGAACGCAACGTCGTCTGCCGCGATTGGTGCATTTGGATCTGATGTTGCTCCGCTATTTGAGAAATCTTCATATGACGGAAACTTGCTATGTCCACCAATGACCACAATTGTCTTGGCGTTCACAATGTCGCCTGCAATTGCGTCGAGTACAGGAACGAAATCTGGTCCCACAATGAGCACCTTGGCTTGCGAGTCGTTCACGATGTATGCAACTTCTGGCGGAGCGAGGCGCCAGTTGATATCCACACTGACCGCGTTCAGCAATGCGCACGCATAGAACACCTCGAAGTGGTCAATGCCGTTCTTGTCTAAAAAGGCCACGCGATCTTGCGGACCCACTCCAGCTGCCTTCAGCGCATTTGCCACCTTGCATGCACGCACATACAACTGCCCCCATGTTTGGGAGCGGTCACCTTGAATGAGCGCCACGTTGTTCGGCTGGCTTGCAGCGTGCGTACGCACGATTCCTGCAATGTCTCGAATGTCAATAGTCATGTTGCAGAAACTAGTCTTGGTGAAAATCGAGCACAAGGGAGCCCCTAGATGAACACTGCAGATCTTGGATATGACGGCAAAGTAGCCATTATTACGGGCGCAGGCGGTGGCCTTGGACGCCAGCACGCCTTGTTGATGGCCTCACGTGGGGCACTCGTGGTGGTGAACGACCTGGGCGGCGCAGTTGACGGCAGCGGCAGCGACAAAGGCGCCGCGCAAAAAGTGGTGGACGAAATTATCTCGCTTGGCGGCGAAGCTGTTGCCGACACCAACAGCGTGTCAACTCCTGAAGGTGGCGAAGCAATTGTTGCTGGCGCAGTGAAAGCATTCGGTCGCGTAGACATCGTCATTAACAACGCAGGAATTTTGCGCGACAAGAGCTTTCACAACATGGACCCATCACTGATGAACCCTGTGTTTGATGTGCACTTGAAAGGTGCTTTCCACGTAACACAACCAGCATTCGTGTTGATGCGCGAGCAGGGTTACGGACGCATTGTCTCCACGTCGTCGGCTGCCGGAATTTTCGGCAACTTTGGTCAAACCAATTATGGCGCAGCGAAAATGGGACTTGTCGGTTTCACTCGCGTGCTTGCAGTTGAAGGCGCGAAGTACAACATCAAGGCAAACGCCATTGCTCCTCTTGCGCTTACCCGCATGACCGAGAGTTTGTTTAGCGGTGCCATGGCCGAGAAGTTGCAGCCTGGACTTATTTCGCCGATCGTTGCGTACCTTGCACACGAAGAGTGCCCAGTAAGCGGCGAGGTGTACAGCGTTGGTGGCGGACGTGTTGCGCGCGTGTTCATTGCTGAGACCGAGGGCTACCACAACCCGAACCTGACCATGGAAGATGTGCGCGACAACTTCACTCAAATTCGCAACGAAGAGGGATACAAAGTTCCTGCCAACATCGGCGAGGAAACATCCATGTTCCTTCCGTACTTGAAGTAACACGATCGCACCACTGTGATCACTGCCCACGTTGCATCTAGCGATGGCGTGGACATTCCTATCTACGACTACGCGCCAGGCTCACCGCTTGGCAGCGTGTTGTTTTCGCACGCCACTGGGTTTCACGGACAATGCTTCAACAGCACTGCCGCGTTGCTTGCAGAAAGCGCGCATTGCTATTCGTTTGACTACCGCGGTTACGGCGATGCAACACTGCCCCACGACTGGAACGTGACATGGGGCGGTTACGGCGACGATGCACAAGTTGTTGCGCAACACGTAGCGCGCGACAGCGGACCATCGATTGCGTTTGGACACAGCATGGGCGGCGCTGCGTTAGTGATGGCCGCATTGCGTGAGCCCGAACTGTTTCGCGCACTGGTGTTGTTTGAGCCAATTATTTTCCCGCCCGTTGTTCGCGAGACAGGTAAAGCTGGCGCACCAAGCCCGCTTTCGCAAGGCGCGCGCAGACGGCGAGCAACGTTTGCATCCTTCGATGAAGCGATTGCCAATTACTCGTCTAAACCGCCACTGAATGTGTTCACTCCAGAAGTGTTAAGCGACTATGTGCGCTTTGGGTTTAACAGCAATGCAGACAACACCGTTTCACTGAAATGCCAGCCAGAACACGAAGCACGAACCTATGAGTCGGGTGCGTTACATGAGACATGGAACGACTTGGCAAAACTGCGCATGCCCGTGTGGATAGTTTCAGGTGAAATGATTCCTATGTCTCCCGCCGAATTCGCCAAGCCACTTGCTGATGCAATACCGGGCAGTACGTTTGTGCAGTGGGACGACCTCGGCCACTTCGGACCAATGCAAGACCCACAGCGCATTGCTGAACTGATTTCCTCTATAGAAACGACACTGGCATGACCGCATGGCCTATTCCCGAAGCACTCTCGCCATCGAGCACCAGCACGTTTCAGAACTGCCCACTGCAATTTCGCTTTCAAAACATTCAGAAACTTCCGCAACCGCCAAGCGTTGCTGCAGTAAAAGGCAACGTGGTGCACCGCGCGCTCGAATTGTTGTTTGGACTTGAGCCAGCGCAACGCACCGAAGAAGCCGCACTTGCATTTACACACACTGCACGCACCGAATTTGAGCCAACGTATGACATCACCGGGTTAAACCTGAACGAAACTCAACTTGAAGCATTCTGGAAAGACTGCGATGCGTTAATGAAGAGCTACTTGCGCATGGAAGACCCTAAAGCCGTCAATGTTGTAGATGTTGAACTATGGGTGCAGGCACCAGTGAACAACTTCGGATTACGCGGATTTGTAGACCGCATTGAACGCGATGCCGAAGGCAACCTTGTTATTAGCGACTACAAAACCGGCAAGGCTCCACGCGAACAAGACGTTGACGCAAAGATGCAGCAACTACACATGTACGCCTACATGCTTCGCGAAATGCGCGGCGAAGCACCGGCCAAAGTAAGCCTCATGTTCGTGAAAGACGGCATTCGGCACACACGTGCAGTGACCGAACAAACCATGAAGTTTGTGGTGACCAAAACCTCGGCGCTGTATAAAACCATTTCCAATGCATGCACCACAGGCAACTTCCCCACAAAGAAAAGCGCACTGTGCAACTACTGCTCATTTAAAGACTGGTGCCCAGAATTTGGTGGCAACCCTGCCGATGCCGAAGTTGGCGCTGCGGTGAAATATCCTCGTCCTGCCGCATGACTTTTGACCCAACTGCCCGATTCGAACGCTTCGACAACGCGGTAGACGGCGCGCTCGAACACATTCGCGATTACAAATTCGTCAAAGTGGTGTTCAGCATTGCGAGCGCTGTAGGCGACTTTGGAATTTTGTGGCACATCGTTGGATTACTACGAGCCATTGGCAGCGTTGATCGCTTTCAACAAGCGCTGGTGTTTTCCACCATGATCGGCATTGAAAGTTTGTTGCTGAACCAAGGAATCAAGCGGCTGTTTCGTCGCAGTCGTCCAACCAAAAGTGGCGATGAGCGGTTTGCGTTGCGCACACCGCGAACCTCGAGCTTCCCAAGTGGGCATGCCTCGTCGGCATTCTTCTCGGCCCTCGTACTGACCTATTTCTTCACCTGGCCGTGGGTGGTGCTGTTTTACGTGTTTGCGCTGATCATTGCCACCAGCCGAGTTGGAGTGCGCATTCATCACGCCAGCGATGTGGCGGGTGGGGCAATTGTTGGAAGCCTGATGGGTGTTGTGGGCTTGGTGTTTTTAAACGCTATACATCTGTTATGACCTCAACTCCAATGTTCGCGCTCACGTACGACTACCGCTGCCCGTATGGCCGCATTGTGCACGACCATGTGTCCACTGCGCTGAAAGCTGGCGCAGCGTGGAATGTGAAGTTCACTCCGTTCTGCTTAGGTCAGGCACATGTTGAAGAAGGTGAAACCGATATTTGGGATCGTCCGCAAGACGACACCGGCATTCTTGCGCTGCAAGCATCCATTGCCGTGCGCGACACACAGCCCGACAAGTTTTTGAACATGCACCACGCGCTCTACGAATACCGCCACACACAAAACGGAAATTTGCGCGAGCGCGCACCGTTAAGTGAAGTGATTAGTGAACACGGCGTAGATGTGGACGCCATGTGGGCAGAAGTAGACAGCGGTCGCCCGCTTGCAACTATTAAAGACGAGCACACCGCTTATGGCCGCACGCATTCGGTGTGGGGCGTACCAACCTTCATTGTTGGCAGCAAGGCCGTGTTTGTTCGTTTGCTGGACCGCCCAATGGGAGACGCACAACTTGCGACGTCAACTATTGATCGCATTCTTGACAACATCGGTTGGGACATACTGAACGAGTTCAAGCACACTTCGGTTCCTCGATGAACCACGACATGCCTCGCTTTGAAGATCGCATGAGCGATGCCGAGGCATTGATGTGGAGAGCAGAAAAAGATCCGTTCCTTACTTCTACGTTTGCCAACATCACCATTCTTGATCGTGCACCAAACTTCGATGCATTTGTTGCACGCATGGACCGTGCTTCGCGAGTAATTCCGCGTTTGCGTCAACGCGTGCAACCAGCGCCTGCATCGCTAGGCCCGCCGCGCTGGGTTGCAGACACTGAATTCAACATTGCGCATCACGTTCGTCGCATGGCGTTGCCTGCGCCTGGCACCGTGCGACAGTTGCTCGATCTTGCAACACTGCTTGTTGCCGACGCATTCGATCGCACTCGCCCACTATGGCAATTCACGGTGATTGATGGACTTGAAGGCGGCAAGTCGGCTGTCATTCAAAAGTTGCACCACACCATTACCGATGGCCAAGGTGGCGTTGCACTGTCGATGCAGTTTCTTGACCTTGAACGCAATGCAAACCCACCGCCCCCACTTGACCCTGCGCTGTTTAGTGAGCCAGGGCCAAGTACAACTTCTGCTTCCGACTTACTGAACTCGTCGTTTCAAGACGTGATGCGCGCACCGCTCGGTGCATTGCGACAAGTGCGCGAGTTATTGCAAGACCCATCGCAACTGCCTGCACTTGGCACGCAAGCCGCTGCCACTGTGCGCGGACTGATGAACGAACTGAACAGCGTTGACCCTGCTCGCTCGCCACTGTGGACACAACGTTCGTTGCAACGCCAAACCGAAACATTGCGTGCGCCATACCGCACCATGATGGACGCCTCGCGTGCACTTGGTGGCAAGTTGAACACTGCGTTTCTCACCGCTGCCGCCGATGCTGCTGGCAGCTACCACCGCAAACTTGGCATGCCGGTTGAATCACTTCGCACCAGCATGGCCATTAGTACGCGCAATGAAGACTCGGGTGGAAACGCATTCACCTTGGTGCGCATGTTGGTGCCAACTGGCGACATGCCGATCACCGAACGATTCGCTGCCATTAGTGAATTGATTAATTCGGCGCGTGAGGGTTCGAAGAACGCTCAACTAGACACGTTGGCAACAGCATCCAGCCTGTTGCCCACTTCGGTGCTCACACGCATTGCCCGCACGCAAAGCCAAACCGTTGACTTTGCCACTTCAAACGTACGAGGTGCTGGAATACCGCTGTACATCTGTGGCGGATTGGTGCTCGAGAACTACCCGCTTGGGCCACTAGGCGGCGTTGCCTTCAACCTGACCATGCTCAGTTACAACGGCAGTTTGGACATGGGTCTCAACGTTGACAGCGAAGCGGTTGCCTACCCTGTGTTGTTGAAACAGTGCATCGAACAGTCGATGCAAGAACTAGCAAGTTATGCGCCGAAGAATTCGGCATCATCACGCGGCGACAATGCGCCTACGAAGCGACGACGCTTCAGGCTTGCGTGGTGGAAGAAGCGTTCGCAGTAAGCAAAACGCGAACGTCGAGCAGCAAGTCTGCTACTTCGTCGGTTGATACCAATTCACGGTTGAGCATTTTGGCGAGCGCTTCGTCGATGACGGTGAGTGCTTCGGTGATTACTGCTGCTTCACGGGCTTCGGTCATGTCCTTGACCATACCCGACCGGTGCTACGAAGACATGACTCTGTGCATAACATCACAACCATGGAATTACAGGGAAAAGTAACTGTCGTCACAGGTGCCGCCGGCGGAATTGGCAAAGCGCTTGCTGAGCGCTTCCACGCTGAGGGAGCCAGTGTGGTGCTGGCAGACCGCGAGGCGGCGCCACTTGAAGCCACTGTGGCGAAATTGAACGCCGTTCGTCCGAACAGCGCATTTTCAGTCGCCGCGAATTTGGGCACCGAACAAGCAAATGCCGAATTGGTTCGTGCATCAATTGAAAAATTCGGTCAAATCGATTTATTTTTTGCCAACGCAGGAGTTGGACTGGGCAGCGACCTGTCGACAAGCGAACAAGATTGGGACACTGCGTTCGACATCAACTTCAACGCACATCGCTGGGCTGCAAAATACTTGTTGCCCGATTGGCTTGCACGCGGCGAAGGATATTTCTGCAGCACCGCTTCTGCTGCTGGACTGCTGTCACAAATTGGTTCTGCCCCATACACCGTGACGAAACACGCTGCAGTTGCGTTTGCCGAATGGATGTCCATTACCTACGGCGGCCGCGGAATTTTGGTCAGTTGCCTGTGCCCACAAGGCGTAAACACCAACATGTTGAAAGGCGCAGACAACAGCAACGACGGCCCTTCGGGCAACGTGGTTCGCGTAGCCGGTGGCGTGTTGGAGCCTGAAGAAGTTGCGCAAGCTTGCGTCGACACCATTCGTGCAGAAACGTTTTTAGTGTTGCCTCACCCAGAGGTTGCGCAATACATGGCGTTGAAAGCAACCGAGCGCGATCGTTGGCTTGCCGGAATGCGCAAGCTGCAAAAGCGAGTGCTTGGCGTTTAACGAAACTCTGGCAACAGCGTGGCGAGTTCGCGCCACTGAGTTGATGGCAATTCAATTAAACCTTCGGTAAGTACCTGCACCGACACATGTGATGCGCCTGCATCGAGATGTTCCTTAATGCGACCGCGTACTGCGTCGAGTGTTCCCCACGCACAAATTGCATCAACCAACTTGTCGCTTTGGTTTTTAATGTCGTCTTCGGTGAAACCTTCGCGCAACAAGTTGTTGGCGTAGTTCGGCAAGCGCGTGTACGTGCCCATGTAACTGCGCGCAATTGCTCGTGCCTTTGTTGCATCAGTTTCCAAAATGACTGCCTGCTCTGGCGCAAGCGTTGGGCCGTTACCCAAAATTTCGCGAGCAACTGCAGTGTGTTTCGGAGTAGTGAAATACGGATGTGCGCCATCGGCACGCTCGCCTGCCAACTTCAACATTTTTGGACCAAGTGCAGCCAACACGCGATGCAATGGAGTGGTTGGCTCGGCAGCCACAAACATTCCCTTGTCCATTACGTCTAGATACTCGACCATGGCCGAATATGGCTTCACGTATGCGGTTTTGTGCAATGACTTCACCATGTTGCCGTGGCTTGCGCCAATACCCAAGAGGAAGCGATCGGGAAAAGCCGATGTGAGAGTTTTCTGGCCAGCCTGCATGGTGGAAGCTGTACGTGCGTACATGGATGCAATGCCAGTTCCCAAAATAAGTTTCTTCGTTGCCGACAACAAAATTCCGGCGTGCGCAAATGGTTCGCGACCAACCGCTTCAGGAATCCACACGGTTTTGAAACCCAACTCTTCAAGTTCTTGCACTGCTTCACACGACTTAGCCATTGGTTGGCCATCCAGTGTCCATGTCCAAATGCCAATTTTTCCAAGTTCTAACGGTGTGGTCATGTGATCACTGTAATTCACACATCACTGCGTATGCACCGCTCGAGCCAGCTTCTCTTGTTGTTTCTCTTCACATTCGCATTACTGCTGTCAAGTTGCAGTACGGCGTCACCAACCACTTCACCCAACTTGGCAACGGTGAAGCACGTGGTGGACGGCGACACCATTGATATTGCAATTAGTGGAACTACTGAACGCGTTCGCTTCATTGGAGTAAACACACCCGAAACCAAGCACCCCACGAAAGGCGTGGAGTGTTACGGGCCGGAAGCCAGCGCATACACCGAGCAACTGCTTCCTATTGGAACAAAACTTCGTGTGGAACGCGATGTGGAAGCACGCGATAAATACGGCCGATTATTGCTGTACGTGTACATCGCGAACAGCAACGTATTTGTAAACCTGGACTTGGTACTGAAGGGCTTCGCGAGACCAATGGTGTTTGAGCCCAACACGGCACACAAAACCGACTTTGCACAAGCCGCCACGCAAGCAGAGCTACACAACGTGGGTTTATGGCAGGCCTGTCGCTAGTAGCGTTTACGCGGTGAGCACACCATCGCATTCACCACAACTCGCACTTGCTGAACGCCTTGGCCATAAAGCCGACGCGAAGTTAGTGATTTTGAGTTGCGACGACCTTGGCGCCTTTCATGCAGCCAACGTTGGTGTGTACGACGCATTGCGTAAAGGTTCGGCCACATGTGCATCGCTGATGGTTCCTGCGCCGTGGGCAAAACATGCAGTCATGAACTACAACGGTGAAGACATTGGCGTGCACCTCACCGTTAACAGCGAGCACGAGATGTACCGCTGGGGACCACTCACCTATGCGCCATCGCTGCAGTCGGGCGAAGGCGGTTTCCCGCGCACCATTGACGACCTCTGGGAACACGCAGACCCAGCAGAAGTGTTGCGTGAATGCCGCGCACAAATTGCACGCGCTCTTGAATGGGGCATCGACGTCACGCACCTTGCGCCGCACCTCACTGCAATTACCTTGCGACCACAATTTTTTGATGTGTACATCGAACTTGCAGTTGAATTTCAATTGCCTGTGCGCTTGCCTTCAACACTCACCGAAGCTCAAGCCGGCTTTCCATTCCGCAAACTTGCCGCCGAAGAAGGCGTGCTCTTCCCCGATCACTTCGATCACGACTGGCGTGAAGGTAGTCGCGAGCGTGTGTTGAATTCGTTGCGCAACTTGCAACCGGGTGTTACCGAAATACATGTGCAACCGTGTATTGACACGCCAGAAATTCGTGCGCTTGGCGAAATAGCAAACGGTTGGATTGACGATTACAACTTCGTAGTGAACGATGCTTCGCTGAAACAAGCAATAGTTGACAGTGGTGCAACCATGATTGGCTATCGCGCACTTCGCGACGCTATGCGTGCAAAATAGTTAACGCACGCCGCGAAAAATATCGTCTTCGTACTCGCCCGCTGCAAGCGGCGGCGTCGGTACTAACGATTTTGCCAACACCCAGTCTTCGTACGGGTATGTTTCGGCAAGTTCAGAATCGCTGAGACCAAACCAAAACGGTTCGTTTTCATCAATTTGCGTGCGATGTGCGCGCAATGCTCCAGAACGCGCGTAGAGATAATCGCCAATCAATAATCGCGTGGTTATTCGGCTGTCGAGGTCTGGTCGTTCGAACCACGAATCGTCAAACGGCGAAGACCCACGCAGGCGCAACAACGCTTCATGAATTGCGGTGAGTCGCATGCGCGACCATGCCGAGTAATACATCTTCAATGGCTGCCACGGCTCGCCGGCTTCTGGATACCACTCGTCATCTGCTGCGCGATCGAAGGCAATGATGCTGATGTCGTGCACTTTCACGTGATCGGGGTGCGGATACCCGCGTTGATCATCGTTGTATGTAATTAACACGTGCGGACGTTCGCGACGAATAATGCGCACCAACCGGCCCACTGCTTCATCCTGGTCGGCCATATGAAAACAATCGGGATGATTGTTTGCCGGGCTGTCCAACATTCCAGAATCGCGATAGCCAAGCATCTCCACGTGATGGAAACCAATTACTTTCGCTGCCTTTTCTAATTCCGCAGGTCGAAGTTGCGCGAGCAACTGTTTTTCAGCTTCGCCTTCTAACCCATGAAACGGTTGTCCAGGTTCTTTCAACGCAGGGTTCGCAACGTCGCCTTCTTCACCGCCTGTGCAACACACCAAAACGGTTCGCGCACCTTGTGCTCCATACATTGCCAAGGTGGGTGCGCCCTTTGAGGCTTCATCGTCGGGGTGTGCGTGCACTGTCAGCACACAAAGCTGTTCATCGGGTTGCAACACGACATGCAGGTTAGTACTGCATGTCGTAACCTTCATTTGTGACACGTTTTTCTGGAAAATCTTTTGGCACAGTTGCACTCCTTGGAATCGGCGCCCTGCTGCTTGCCTCGTGTTCACACGACGGACGAAATATGAATCCGCCATCGGCTGACCAAACCGAATCCATTGCGATCGCCACCACTGTGCCTGAGTCCCTTGGCACCGTGCCCACATTCACCATTGCGGCGCCGTGGGAAGAAGGCGGACCAATCGATGCGCAGTTCACCTGCGATGGCTCCAAACTGTCGCCAAGCTTTGACATTGCGGGTTTACCAGTAGGCACCATTACCTGGGGCCTGTCGATCGTTGACCAAACCGCTCTAGATGCCGTGCATTGGGCTGCAGCCAACATCGATCCTGCAATTAATCACGTTGATGCGGGAGTGGTACCTGCTGGCGCAGTGCAATCGCTGAATCGCGTACAAAAGGTTGGCTATGCGGCGCCATGCCCAAAAACCGGAGAACTGCACACCTACGTGCTCACCGTGTATGCCGTTTCTCAACAACTGGAACTGACCAACGGAATGGATGCCGAAACCATGCTGAAAGCACTCGAAGCTGGAGCGCTTGGCATTACGTCCATCACATTTACCGTCACCCGATAACACCCGATTAGCCATATTGGTAAAGGGCAACCTGTCAAGATGGTGTCATTGACCAATCAGCCGCTTCCCTCCCAATAGGGGTATTTAAGACCGATATTGACGGTCGGTTGACGACGGCAAACGAGACGTTCCGCGCACTCGCACTCGGTGGTGCAAGTTTCACTCCAGGCGTTGCGCCGTGGGTAAACGCACAGCCTTCCGACCGCGCAATCGCAGAAGAAGCATGGCAGCGCTCGCGCGAAACAGGTTCTGCATTTGGCATCGAATTCAAACTGTGGAAACCCGACGGCGAAGTGTTTTGGTTGAATATTTCGACGCAACCAATTCTTGGTGCGAAGAAAGAGATCACTGGCTTTGTTGGCACTGCACACGATGTAACTGAAGCAGTAAATCGCAGAGTGTTGAGCAATCAATTGATTGGCTTGCTCGACACCAGTGCCGATGCGGTAATCGTGTTTGACCCACGTGGCAAATTGTTGTTCAGCAACGACGGAGCACGAAACCTCATTGGAGTGAGCGAGCAATCTCCAGCAAGCGACGCGGCAACACAAATGTTTATTCAAGCCATTCGTGATCAGGTTCCACGCGAAGTGATTAATTCGCCAGCAAATAACAAGTGGGAAGGCGAACTTGGCTTTCGCAGCCCAGACGGAATTTTGCGCACCATGACCTTAGTGCTGCAAATTGTTCGGGAAGCAGATGGAACCATCCAGCACTATTCCGTCATTGCGCGCGACATCACCGAAGCAAAGCAATTGCAAGATGAATTGAATTATCAAGCAACGCACGACGCACTGACCGGGTTGCCAAACCGCGTGTTATTCCTGCGCAAGTTGTCGGAAGCGCTCGAACGCAGCGTGACCACAAAACGCGGCGTGTCGGTCATGTTTGTGGACTTGGACAAGTTGAAAGACGTGAACGACAACATCGGTCACAACGTTGGCGATCAGTTGTTGAACTCCATTGCTAAGCGACTGGTCAGCGCCACTCGCCCAAGCGACTTGGTTGCGCGCATTGGTGGAGACGAATTCGTAGTGCTATGCGATGGCCTAGGCGACGAACACATTGCCATGGATGTTGCAGAACGCGTGCGTCAAGGCATTACCGGCCAAGTCATTTTGCAAGGCGTTGAAATATTTACCAGCGGAAGCATCGGTATTGCCATGGCAACGCCGGCATTGCTTGCAGAGGAAGCACCTGCAGACGCTGCGGTAACGCTGCTGCGTAACGCTGACACCGCCATGTATCGCGCCAAGCAACGTGGTCGAGGTCGATGCGAAATGTATTCCGATGAAATGCGTCGGAACGCAAAAGATCGCGTCACATTGTCTGCAGAACTTGAACGCGCATTGGCTAAGCGCGAATTGTTCGTGGTGTATCAACCGGTTGTTTCAACGCACACCAGTCGAATGGCAGGTGTTGAAGCGTTGTTACGTTGGAATCACCCAGAACGCGGCGTGCTCACTCCGCCAGTATTCCTGGAGCTTGCAGAAGAGTCTGGATCGATCGGGCCAATTGGCGACTGGGTCATTCGCCAGGCATGCACCGACGCGCGCAAATGGATGGATGAAGGAATCGTTGAGCGCTCGTTCATGGTGCACGTCAACGTTTCGACACGCCAACTGAGCGAAGCAGCATTCGTTGAGCGCGTGATGGGAACGTTGCGTGAAACCAACGTCGACCCGGCGCACCTCACGCTTGAAATTACCGAGAAGACCATGTTGAACGACAACCCTGCCGTCATGCGCACACTGAATGCGCTGAAGCGTCTTGGCGTGAAACTTGCGCTCGACGATTTTGGAACGGGATATGCATCGCTTGCTTACTTACGTGACTTCCCTGCCGACTTCTTGAAACTTGATGGCACATTGGTTCGCGACATTGGTCAACACGGTGGAGACGACCCAATCGTTCGCTCCATCATCCAGCTTGCGCACTCACTGAACATGAGCGTTGTTGCCGAATGGGTATCAACCGAAGATCAAAAGCAACGTTTGCGATTGCTCGGTTGCGACTTCATGCAGGGCAACAAAGTTGCCGAAGCCGTTGAAGCTGAAGCTCTAGGGATTCAGTTGCGGTCGCGGACCAGTTCCGTTGAAGAACGCAATTAATTCACCAGAGCCTTTGCCCAGCCGCAACACCGAATTACTTCCGACTGTGTCGCCGTACACGTCGAGTGGGAACGAAACAATATTTCCACCCGCCGCAGGACGCATTTTTTTTGCGAACTCAATGAGGTCGAGGTTGTTGTCAACAATGACTGCCGACAGCCCACCTTTCAACACGCTGCCCGCCTTAAACGGATTTCCCGACACACCAATTACCGCGCTTTTCGCTAACGCCTGAACGAACCCGCGCTGCCGCGACGAACGACCGATGTCGGATGAACCGTCAATCTGCCATTCGCCGTCTACCTTTTGCTCAAAATAACGACTGCGCGCATACGCAAGTGCTTGAACACCATCGAGTGTTGAACAGCCAGCCTTCATAAATAAACCGGTGTGCTTATCGCGCGATGGATACTCAACGCACACACTTACGCCACCCACTGCTTCGACAATGCGCTTGAATCCTTGGAAGTCAATTTCGACATAATGATGAATAGGAATGTTGAGTGCCCGTTGCACAGTTCGAACAAGTACGTCAGTGCCTTCTTGATACGCAGTATTAATGCGCTGTTCGTTTTCGCCGTTACCAATGGCAACCCACAGGTCACGCGGAATAGACAGCAATGAGACCGTTCCCGTGCGTTTCACATAATGCATGACCATCAACGTGTCACTGCGTTGACCACCAATATCGGAGGCACCACCAACGTTGCCGTAGTCCGCATCACTTGGGTCTGAACCCACTCGCGAGTCTGAACCTACGAAGAGATAATTTTCGAATTCGGCGTCTGCTGGCGACAACGCGGTTGTAGCCGTATCTTCGCGCTTCACCGTGTTGAGGTCGGCATTCACCGCACGAACCACTCCCACTGCACCAAACAGCGAAACCGCTAGCGCAACAAGCGCCGAAGTGGCAAGCGAATGCATCCACGTTTTCTTTGCGCGCGGTTGGAAAATTATTTCACTCACTGCACGAAACGGTAGTCGCTATTGCGCACGCAAATGGACCACGTCGCCTGTGTCGATGTGGTGCGAGATCGCACAGTCATCGAGCACAACAAGGCGACCATCGCTCTGCACTTCAATTGCTCGTCCCTCAATAATTACGCCTGTTGCCGTTTCCACTCGCACTGCTTGGCCAAGTGTTGCGAGTGACGCCGAATATTGTTCGTGCAACTGTTCGGGCAACAAAACTTCAAGTTCGTCGATCACGCTCAGCATGTTGCGCAATAACTCAATGGGAGTTGTCACGCGATGTGGCGCTGCCTGTGATAACGACATCGCGTCTGGTGGCGCCCAATTCACATTCACGCCAATGCCGACAACCACAAAACCCTGCGCGCCTTGCGCCAAAATTCCCGACACTTTTTTATTGTCGATCAGCAGATCGTTTGGCCACTTCATGTCGGGCAACTCACCCGTGAGTTGCTTACACGCACGTGCCGCGCTCATGCCCACCATTTGCGTGAACTGATGCAACGGACGCTCAAGCGTTTCGTTTGTGCGAAACAACAACGACACCAGAAGGTTTGCGCCGGGCTCAGCAACCCATGTGCGGTCGAGGCGACCCTTGCCTGCCGACTGAAAATCGGCCATCAGCACGCTGTGATGTTTGGCTCCTTCGCCCCCCAATTTCACCAAA
>Ga0194055_10001267_pt1 | contig 20585 bp, 20 predicted proteins | sample SepL449m_MetaG_FD_155482 | JGI IMG/M metagenome (GOLD analysis project Ga0194055, IMG submission 155482) | Anoxic zone freshwater microbial communities from boreal shield lake in IISD Experimental Lakes Area, Ontario, Canada - Sep2016-L442-9m | ecosystem: Environmental > Aquatic > Freshwater >...
GTCAACTGGGTCCCAGAGCAGTACGGCAAGCGCATGGAGGATTGGCTGCGCAACATGGGGGACTGGTGTATCTCCCGTAAGCGCTATTGGGGATTGCCACTGCCTTTCTACCGAGCGCCATCGGGTGAGATCACGGTGATCGGCTCGGTCGAGGAGTTGCGAGAGCGAGCGGTTGATCCGATCGATGATCTGCAGGAGCTTCATCGCCCGTGGATCGATGACATTCGCATCCGCACCGATAGTGGCGAGATTGCGGAGCGCGTCACCGAGGTCGGCGACTGTTGGCTCGACGCCGGCATCGTGCCGTTCTCCACGCTTGGCTGGGGCCGCGACACCTACACGCCAGAGGGCTATGCCGAAGGCGCTGGCGTTGGGTTGACGCGCGCCGATTTGCCCGATCATGCCTACTGGGAGAAGTGGTTCCCGGCCGACTGGATCTCTGAGATGCGCGAGCAGATCCGACTCTGGTTCTATTCGCAGTTGTTTATGAGCGTGGTGCTCGTTGGCAAGGCTCCATACAAGTCTGTGTTGGGCTACGAGAAGTTGCACGACGAGACCGGTCGCGCGATGCATAAGTCCTGGGGTAACGCGATTTGGTTTGACGACGCCGTCGAGGAGATGGGTGCCGACGTGATGCGTTGGCTCTACGCGCTGCAGACCCCATCCCAGAACATGAACTTTGGCTACGGCCCGGCGAACGAGGTTCGCCGCCGGCTCCTAACACTGTGGAACAGCTACTCGTTCCTGATCCGGTATGCCGAGATCGACGACTTTACGCCGACCTGGGCGGATCTTGATTCCCGACCGCCCGCGACGACTGCTCTGGACACGTGGATCGTGGCTCGTGTCGACGAGACGATCATTGCCTGCGACGAGGCGCTCGACGCCTACTGGACGCCGACCTACGCTCGTGCCGTTGAGTCGCTGATCGACGACCTCTCGGCCTGGTACATCCGCGGCTCGCGTGCGCGCTTCTGGCGCTCTGAGAGTGATGCCGACAAGGATGCAGCCTTCCGGACGCTCTGGTATTGCATCGCGCAGATCTGCCGACTGATCGCACCCGCAATGCCCTTTATGGCCGACGAGATGTGGCAGAACCTCGTGCGTGGTCGTGCGGTCGGGGCGCCGACCTCCGTCCACCTCAGTAGCTGGCCGACGCCCAACACCCCCGACCAGGCTGCGCTGCTGTCGATGGGTCTTGCCCAGACTGCGATCTCGCTTGGTCGTGCTGCACGTGCACAAGGCAACCGTAAGCTGCGTCAGCCCTTGCGAGAGGCAGTCATCGCTACGCCGGACGCTGCCGCGCGTGCGGCCGTCGAACGGCTCAGTGCCGAGATTGCGCTCGAGTTGAACGTCAAGCACGTACGGTTTGCCGACGCCGTTGACGAGTTGCTCGAAATCGAGATCATTCCGAATTTCCGCGCCCTCGGCCCGAAGCTCGGCAAGGATATTCCGCGGGTGCAGCAGTTGTTGAAAGACGGTGAGTATTCGCGTAGCGAGGCTGGAGTTGAGGTCGGTGGCTACACGCTGACGGACGATGAGGTCGAGTTCCGCACGCGTCCCCGCGAGGGGTTTGCGGTCGCTGACGAGGGCGGGCTAGCCGTGGCTGTCGAGACAGAACTCGACCAAGAGCTTGAGGAGGAAGGCCTCGCCCGCGAGCTGATCCACTTCATCCAAGGCGAACGCAAGGCCGCCGGCTTCGAGATCGCCGACCGGATCACAATCGAGATTGCCCCGAATGCACTCGCCGAACGCGTGCTGGCGCGTTTTGGGGACGAGATCGCCAGCGAGACGCTCTGTACAACCCTGACTAGCCTCGCTCACGTCGATGGCAATGCCTTCGAATCAGATGGCTGCTCTGTGGTTGTGCGTGTCGCGCTCGCGACCTAGCCGACTCGTGTTCTGACGGGTCGCGTGAGACACTGTTCGCGTGAGAGAACCCAGTCTCCCCGCAGGTTTCGTTCGTCAGCTCCCCAACGCGTTGACAACCGCCCGACTCGCAGCGGTGCCCGTGTTTGCCGTGCTTTTGCTCGCGGCGGATGGAGCTCCAGCCCCGATGGCTGCAGCCGTGTTTGCGTTTGCCGCCGTGACGGATTTTCTCGACGGCGAGTTATCCCGTCGCCTGCATGCGCAGAGTCGGTACGGACGTGTGCTCGACCCGATTGCAGATCGACTGCTGATCGATGTCGCCGTCGTCCTGCTCTGGCACGTAGACCGGGTGCCGCTCGTGTTGGTTCTGATTGTCGTGGCGCGAGATATTCTCCTGCTCGCCTCACTTCTCGTCGGTCCTGGGCGTGGTCATGGCGTCCGCGTGAACGTCATGGGTAAGGCCGGCACACTCGTGGTGATGATTGGGCTGCTCCTCACCATTGTCACTCCCCGTGGTTCCGTTCCCGCGAGCGTCGTGCTTTGGACGGGGGTCGCCCTGTTGCTGATCGCAGCCTTTGTCTATGCCCGCGGAGTGCTGCGCGAGCCGCGTTTGGAACGCGGTTCCAAACCACCACTGAAGGCCACTCAGAGGTAACCCTCAACCAGCGCTGTACCCTTCGACCGTTTCCTGTGTATGCTGCCCGAACATGTTTTGTCAGGAATGCGGATATCGGAACGCGGCGACTGCGCACTACTGCGCGAAGTGCGGCACGCTGCTCGACCCAGATGGTCCTGACGATACGGCCACCTATACGGGCGACACGGACACGCAAGAGGTGCCTCCAACGCCTGGACATCAACTACCTGCGGTTGTCATTCGCACGGGCGGTCGGGCGGGTGAGCATATTCCGCTCCTGCAACCGCGCGAAACCATCGGTCGTGCGGGAGAGGCGTCGATACTGCTTGACGACGTCACGGTTTCTCGCCGTCATGCTGCGATTGAGGCAGAGGCTGATGGGCACTATCTGGTCGACCTCGCTAGCCTCAACGGTACCTACGTGAATCACCGCCGCATTGAACGCGCCCGCCTCCGGGATGGCGATGAACTCCAGATCGGCAAATTCAAACTGACGTATCTCGAGTAGACGGCGATGGCGACCCGAAGCGAAGAGAAGCCGTTGACGATTGGTGCAGTCTGCAAGGAGTTGAAGTCGGAGTTCAATGACGTCTCGATCTCCAAGATTCGTTACCTCGAGGAGCAGAAGCTACTCAACCCACTGCGCACCCAGGGTGGCTACCGTCTCTACCGCCGCGAGGACATTGAGCGCCTCCGCACTATTTTGCAACTCCAGCGCGATGAGTTCTTACCGCTCAAGGTGATTCGTCAGGAAATCGAGGGCAGCGGTACCGTTGCTCGGAGCCGTGAGCGCAAAGCGCGTCGGTCGATGCGGACCGAGGTGGCGGTTGACGCTCGTCGAGTCGATCGTTCGGAACTGTTGCGCGAGACGGGGCTTGACGATGTCGCCTTTGCCGAGTTGCAGTCCTACGGCATCGTCACGTCAGATGAAGATGGGCTTTACGGAGAGAGCGAAGTTGAGATCGTCAAAATCTGCCAGCGGATGGCGGAGTTCGGTCTCGGACCACGCCACGTGCGGCAGCTCTATACGGGCGTTCAGCGCGTCGCTGGACTGTTGGATCAAGTGCTCGCACCGGCCCTGCGTTCGCGCAACGCCGAACGCCGGGAGCAAGGTCTCGACGAGTTGGCCCAGCTTGCTGGTTTGAGCGCCGAGCTGACTGAACGCCTGCTCGTGCGCGACGTCAAGACCTGAGTCGCCCGTACGCGATGATCGCTACCGTGCTGGTGTGATCAATCTCCAGCAACGCATCGATGAGATCCCGGATTTTCCGAGTCCCGGAATCCTGTTTCGAGATCTGCTCCCGTTGCTTGCCGATGCAACCGTCGTCGCAGAGATCATCGACCGTTTCGTGGCGTTTGCGACGCCGCTGAGACCGGACGTCATCCTTGGAGCCGAGGCCCGCGGTTTTCTCTTTGGACCGACACTCGCGCACGCGCTTGGTTGCAGTTTTGCTCCCGCCCGGAAGCCCGGCAAACTGCCCGGGAAGGCCTGGACGGAGTCGTATGCGTTGGAGTACGGCCAGAACTCTCTCGAACTCGCCCACACGGCGATTGAGCCGGGTATGCGCGTCTTGATCCATGACGATCTGTTGGCGACGGGTGGCACGGCAGCGGCCAGTGTTGCGCTCGCTCGGCAGGCCGCGGCGGTTCCGGTTGGCGCCTGCTTCGTTGCCGAGCTTTGCGGCTTGGCTGGTCGAGAGCAACTCGGAGACCTTTCCGTGCTCTCCTTGGTGGAGTACGAGGGCGCGTGATTCGTCCCGCGGCAGGAGCTGATCTTGCTGCACTGGGACTGTTGTGGGAACGCTATCGCCTTGAAGCGAACGACACCCGGTTCGGCGACCAGACGAGCTGGGGCCACTGGGTGCTGCCGCGCATCAGCGCCGGTGACGTCCGGGTCGGCACGACGGATCGCACAATCAACAGTTATGTCGTCTGGCAGCGCGCAATCGATGCTGGCATAGGACAGGGGCGTGTGCTGCGCATCCTCGAGTTGTACGTCCACCCAGACGGGCGCGGACAGCGGTTAGGTTCGGGCCTTCTCGCCCGCGCGATCGATGCCGCTCGGCAACGCGAGTGTCGAGCCGTGGCGCTGGTCAGCAATATTGCAGACCCGGGGGTACGGGCCTTGGTCGAGCCGTTCGGGTTCGTACTCGCTGGTGACGCTCTCGTTCTCGCGCTGCAGCGCGAGTAAGCGTCAGCCCGCTGGAACGGGAACTGGATCCACCACCGGGACTGGCACTGGCACCGGTACGGGCACAATGGTGGTCCAGGCATCCCAGGCCGGGTCGGCTCCGGCTGCGGGAGCAACGAACGGATCGACTGGCGGTGCCAAGAGGATGCCGCCGTACGGGGCAGCGGTCGTATTCGCGAGACTGTTCCAAACGGCGACTCCAACCCGAGGATTCGTACTCGCAGTCAGAAAACTCGTGATGCCGACGTTCTGCGTGGCGGAACTCAGACCGGCAGCAACGGGCCCCGACGGTACCCCGTAGCCGGTGAGCCAGATCCCTTTTCCAGCGTTTGGCCAATAGGTATCAACGGCGCTCACGATGCCGGCGGAATCGGTCAGCGAGAGGTTTGCCGGATCGCTCAGTCCTTCGAGACCGTTTGGTGGTACCAGGCGTAGCCCAATCGCATCAAACGGCATGCGTGTGCGCGCCATCGAACGCAAGAACGTCAGGGCTGGTGTATCCGTCGTGCTCGCTGGATCCGTGCGGGCCAAACCGCCCGTGATGACGGGAACGGTTGCCGATTCCTTCCGCAACTCGAGGGTTGCGAGTCTGGTCAGCACCTTCAGGAAGCCTGCTGCAACCAGGTGGCCAGCCATGCGCTGCGGCCGTAATGACGCCTGGAGGTTTGGCTGGGGCCAAACCTCCAGCCCCGCAAAGGTACCGTTGTATCGTGTCACGAGCGCGGCAATGAAGTTCTGCCAGGCTGCGCGGTTTGGCATCCACGCTGGATCCCCCGGGGAACCACCCGTACCACCGTCAGCTCGTGCCCAATCGGGAGTTCCGCTGACGGAGAGCAGTACCTGTGTGCCGGGACCCAGTGAGGCTGCCGCCGTGAGTTGCGTATCGACGCTTGTCCAGACGTAGCCGCTGCTGCCGGGAAGGCGGGCATTCTTGGGCAGTGTGGGGGCTACCGTCGCCCACGAGACATCGATCCGCGCCCACGTGAGGTGTAGCGCTGTGGCTGCGGCGGCGTTGCCTGCGGTCGGGGGCGTACCAAGGCTTGCATCCGCGCCGACGCCAAGGGCAGCAGCCTGCGCTGCGATCGGTGCGGTGGCCATCATTGTGAGCGCGCACAGGATCAAGACGATTCGATTCACGAACACAGGATACCCTGAGGAAGGAGACACCATCCGCGGATCGAACCCACGTAGGGTGTTGAAACCTTTTTCTGTGCGTACATTTACGATCACAATTACGCTCGCACTCGTGGCGCTGCTGGCGTCAGCCGCGCTTGCACAGGCCCGCCCGGCGCACGTTTCCGGTAATCGCATCATGGATGCCGCGCGACACGAGATGAAGTTGCGGGGCGTCACGTGGGGTGGGATGCGGTTCGTTCCCGCAGAAGCGCTTACGCCATTGGCGGCTCCTGATATCACGTCGGCGTCGAACGCGTTCAAGCAGATTGCTCGTCTCGGCTCTAACGTTGTTCGCGTCAACGTATCGAGCGCAGCGAACGACGACGCGCACCGGCTTGCCTTTCAGAAACTCCAACGTCTTGCGGCGTCACGCGGTTTGGTGCTCCTGCTCGCCAACGTGCCACTGACAGTTGATGATCAGTCGCCGTGGCTGGCAACGCTGGCCAGTTGGTTCCCCGGCAAGGACAACGTCTGGTTCCTGCCCGCGGTCGATCCCAACTGCGGCCAGTTCGATGCCACCGCAGGGTGTGGAGACACGGAGGCGTGGATCTGGTCCCAAAGTCTTAGCATCAAGGCGTTGCGGGCAGCCGGTGTCAAGACCCCAATCATGGTCAATCTCCCGGATAGCTCCCGCTCCGTGGCGCTGAACTGGACCACGGTGCTCGGCGACAGCAACCTTATCTACGGCGTTCATCCGCCGTCCGCTGGTCAGCTCAAGTTCAAACAGTCAGACGGGCAGGCATTGACGACGTCGCTCGCCGCTGCTACCAAGGTCGTCCCGGTCGTCTTCGATAACATCGCTCGCGTCCAGACTACGACCACGGTCGACACGACCGTCCCCGCGACAACGGCGAGACTGAAGCGCACGACGCGGATGACGACGGACTCCCTGGTTTGGTCCGAGGGCCTACTCAACTGGGTAACCGGTTGGACTGTGATCGACGGCGGCGATGGCGCCATCGTTAATGGTTGGGACACACCAACGCGCGATGCAATGTCGAAGGGCCGCAGTACGTTGACGGCCTGGGGTCGCGTGGCTGCTTCGGGGTATTTCGCCATTACCTATCGAGCCCAATCTGGACGTAACCCAGGGTCGGGTTTCCCGGGAGGGTTCCAATATGGTGATCATGGGCCAGGGGTTCGATCGCTCCAGAAAGATCTGGCTCAATTGGGATACACACTGCCGAAGTATGTGAGTGGGTCCTACGACGATGCGACGTGGCAAGCAGTTGTGGCGTTCCAGGGCTACACGCGGATTCAGCGTAACGGTGCGGCGGGGGCGGAAACGCTTGCCCAGATCATGCGTGCGGATCGTCCTGTTCCCAAATTTCCTGATCGACCTCGCCACGTTGAGGTAGATATTTCGCGGCAGATCGTGATGCTCGTCGGTGATAAGGGGAACGTCGAGCACACGATTCATACGTCAACCGGTGCGACGAACAACACGCCGGACGGCGATTTTTCGATCATCCGGAAAGAGATTCACAGCTGGGACATTAAGTTCAAAATCTGGCTTCCGTATGCGTCGTACTTCTACCAAGGCTTCGCGCTGCACGAGTATCCAGACGTCCCGGAATATCCCGCGTCTCACGGCTGTGTGCGCATCCAGCATGACTATGCGCCGACGGTCTGGGATTTTGCAGCGATGGGAACGCCTGTAAACCTCTATCACTCGTCGTAGCACTACGCGCGCCGGCGACCCTGTGCGAAGTGCTGCGGTGCGGGCGCGACAGAGCGCAATGTGCCGCTGTCCTCCTGTCGCTGAGGAAGCACCTGCCGGTCGGGAGTGCCGAGTGCACTCAGGTGTGCCACTCGAAGGTTGAGTTGACGACCACGGTGCTCGAGGATGCCATCAGCGAGGAGCAATGGCTCGCTCCGCACCAGCAGACGATGCTGCTCGTAGACATCGGGCATGATCACCAGATTAAAGAGTCCGTGCTCGTCTTCTAGGAGGAGGAAGACGATGCCCTTGGCGCTGCCGGGACGCTGTCGAGCGACGGCCAGTCCAGGGATTTTGATCGGTGTCCCGTCGGGCAACTGCTCAAGTTGGGCGCTGCTAACCACATTGATCAGGCTCGGTCGGAGCTGAGCAATCGGGTGTTCTCGAACCGAGACACCGGTCGTGGCGTAGTCGGCGACTAGGAGTTCCCACGCATTTGGGACGGGCAGCGTCTGAGGTACCTCACCGAGTTGCAGATCAAAGGCCAACTGGCGTCCAGCTGGGCTGGCCTGTGGTCGTGTCGCGAGACCGAGCTCCCAGAGCAATTGTCGGCGGGGGCCAAATCGGTCACAGGCTCCTGCTGCGATCAATCGCTGCAACTGTGCCGTTGGTAAATCGAGGCGGTTGGCGAGTTCGCTCACTGTACGAAAGGGCCCGCGTGTGTGACGCTCTGTGACTAGCTGTTGAGCATCGTCTGCTCCGAGGCCAATCACCTGACGAAAGCCCAGTCGAACCGCAGAGGGACTCTCGCAGCTGGCCTCAGCCAGTGAGTGCTCGATGTCAACTGGGAGTACCGCGACTGCGCGGTGTTCGGCATCGCGAATCAACGTCGCGGGTGGGTAGAACCCCATTGGCTGCTCCATCAGTAAGGCACAGAGAAAGGCGGCGGGATGGTGGCGTCGGAGCCAGGCGCTCTGATACGCCAGCAACGCAAAGGCGGCTGCGTGTGACTTTGGAAAGCCAAAGGCCGAGAAGGCGATGATCTGTTGGAAGACACGTTGCGCAACGTGCTCAGGCACGCCTCGTTCGGCCGCCCCCTCGGCAAAGGCGAGCCACTGCGCCTCGATTGCTGCACGACTACGCCGTCGACTCATTGCCCGTCGTAAGGCCTCTGCTTGGCCCGGCGTAAAGCCCGCGAGTGCCTGCGCAACAGTGAGCACTTGATCTTGGAAAATGATCACACCGAGCGTCTCGCGCAGCGCCTCCTCGAGCAGGGGGTGCTCGTAGGGAATCGGCACGGTCGGATCGGCCCGTCTGGCTAGTCGTCGTTGAATGTAGGGATTGACGGCACCGCCTTGGATCGGTCCTGGTCGAACGAGTGCAACCTCAACGACGAGGTCGTCAAGGCACGTTGGCTGTACGCGCAACAGCGTCTGCATCTGGGCGCGTGATTCGATCTGGAAGACGCCAACGGTGTCCGCAGCTTGGATTTCGGCGTACACCTCGGCATCGTCGAGTGGAACGCGCGAGAGGTCGACTGTCTCGCCTGTGCTTCGATGGATCTCGCTGACGCACCGTTCGACTGCACTGAGCATGCCAAGCCCAAGCAGGTCAATCTTGAGAAAGCCGGCATCGGCACAGGCGTCCTTATCCCATTGGCAGATTGTGCGCCCGGCCATTGCTGCGGGTTGCAAGGGCACCAGCTCGCTGAGAGGACGGTCCGAGACAATCATGCCGCCGGGGTGTTGCGAGAGATGACGTGGCAGGCCGCTGATCTGACGGCACAGCGTCACGAGTAGTCGTAGGCGTGGGTCGTCGGAGCGGTCGCGCAGACTCGGTATGCGACGCAGCTCGTCACCAACCGACTCGGCGCGCCAACCATCTGAGCTGGCAGCAAGTCGAGCGATATCGCCCCTTGGCAAAGCCAACGCCTTACCGATCTCGCGGATTGCACCACGCGCCCGATAGGTTGAGAAGGCGCCAACCAACGCCGCCTGCTGTGGGCCAAAGCGCAGGTGAATGCGGCGAATTAGTTCGGCCCGGATGTCACGAGGAAAGTCGAGATCAATATCGGGTGTCGAGGCAAGCTCTTCGTTGAGAAACCGCCCGAGCGAGAGTCGACCAGCGACCGGGTCAATATGCGAGAGACCGGTCAGGTAGCAGACGATTGAGCCAACGCTCGAACCGCGCCCGCGCCCCGGTGGCAAGACGTTGCGCGCGGCATCGCTACCCCGGAGCTCGAGGGCGACCTCGCGTGCCAATTCGAGGATCTCGTGATGTAACAGAAAGAAGCCAGCCAACTGGTGACGCTGGATCAGCGCGAGCTCGGTCTCTAACCGCTGCTCTGCCTGTTGCCGCCATGGTGAGGAACGGGGGTAGCGACTATCAAGGTGTGTTCTACAGAAGGCAGCGAGCTCGTGGTCGGCATTGCCCGCTCGCGCTGGTGGTTGATAGCCAAGGCTCTCGGTGAGATCAAAGCGACAGCGCTCAGCAATGCGGCTGGTCTCGGCAATTGCCTCGGGGAGTTCCTCAAAGAGCCGTGCCATCTCGACCGGCGACTTGAGTACGTGCTCGCGATTGCCGCGCAGCGCGCTGGTGCAGGCATCGAGGGCGAGGTGATGGCGAATTGCGACCAGAACGTCCTGCAGTGGACCCCGCCGGCGGAGGTGGAGATGCACGTTGTTCGTCGCGACTAGGGGAATGCGGCGCTCGTGAGCAAGTCGGCTCAGACGACGCAACTCTGGCTCGGCTCCCTGCTGAAACGGGCGCTGCAATTCAACGGCAAGCCGGGTGGAGAACGCCTCGAGCAGCAGGTCTCGGCGACGGCGGGCAATTAGGTCGTCGTTCCCGACGAGTGCTCCCTGACGAGGACAGCCAGTCAGACAGGTGAGCCCCTCCGCATGTTCCAAAACACGGACTAGATCGACGCTCGGTGTGTGATCAACCGCGCCGTCTTCTCGTCGTGTGCCTGCATGGGCAGCAGTGATCAGGCGGCAGAGGTTCGTGTAGCCCACACGTGTTTCGGCAAGCAGCACGAGATGAAACGCCTGGCCGGCATCCGAGACTGTCAGCTCGCAGCCTGTAATTGCCCGCAGCCCGGCGGCCTGGGCCGCATGGGCGAACGGCAGCGCTGCACAGAGGTTGTCGTGGTCCGTCAAGGCCAGGGCGGAGTAGCCAAGGGCAGAGGCTCGGTCGACCAATTCATCCGGCTGGGCTACGCCATCGAGAAAGGAGTATGCCGAATGGCAATGCAACTCCACGTACGACGCACTAGCGGCCATGTCGCCACCATTGGCCCGGGTTACGGCGGTCCTCGAAGATCGTCTGGAGTTGTCCATCTGCGAGCGCCACAGAGAGGTAGCGTCGTCGGTAGGGCGTGCTCCACCAACCCTCTTCTACGCGCCACTCCTCGAGGACGGAAATGACTCCGCGACCATCGACGCTGGTTGGATAGAAGCGCGCATCGAGTGTGACGCGACAGGGTTGCGGTGTCTGCGACGCCAGCCCGTGCAAGAGGCTGCTCATCGGGCAGTCAATCCGTAGCGTCGTTCGGGTAGGCGACTGGTCGGATCAATCGTGACGACGCGAAGCAGTGCGCTGGAGCCGAGTGCTGAGCGAACCTGCGCGGCGGCATCGTCAAGGCGTTGTTCTCGCTCGACCCCAGCTGGGTCGAGGAGCGCTAGCTGATGTGCTCCCGGTGCTAGCTCGGCAAAGCTGATGGCGATGCGCTCGGCCGGGGCCGGTAGTCGTCGTGCTTTCGGGAGCAGCGCCAGGAGCAGTCGCTCGTGGTCGCCGCACGGCTCGCGTAAGGGCGCTTCGCAGAGCCAGGACTCGCCGGTGATCAGGCGTGCCTGTAGCCGCAGTAGACGCGGTTCGGCTGTTCCGCGCGCGGGGTCGTTGAGGAGACGCTTGAGGAGCAATTCAAGTGCCTGCTCGAGAGCGTGATCGGTTGCGATTGGCTCACCCGGCACGAGTTCGGCGCGGAGGAGTGGTGGAGGCTGGCGCGGGTCGATCGCGCCACCATCCTCGCCGCGCGCCATCTGCCAGGCGCGTACTCCCTCTGGGCCAAAGCGATCGCGGACTGCTAGACGATTAAGCGACGCCAGCCCACCAAGTCGATCAATGCCAACCAGGGTTAGAGCCTCACAGATCTCTGCTGGTGTGCCGCCATCCTCGTGGAGTAGGGCAACAGACAGCGGTGCGATTGTCTCCTGCACATCGTCATGTCCAAGTACGCGTGGCCGGCGACGCGCAAGTCGTGCAGCCATCAAGGCGGCAAAACGCGATGGTGCTGCGCCAATCTGTAGCGCCTCGTCAGGCGCAATATCGTGCAGGCGTTGAAGGAGTCGTTGAGGGCCGCCGTACAGGCGCAGGCCAGGTTCGGCATCAACCAGGGCACGTCCACTGCCAATCTCCTCAACCGGGAGACCCAACGCGGCGATATCGTGGATTAGTCGTGCTGCCCGCAGCTGCACTCCGACTGGGTCGGGTGGCACCAGGACGAGTCCAGGACAGAGTGTCAACGCTGCGGAAAGACGCATCCCGCTGCGAACGCCACTGGCTTCGGCAAGCGCGGAAGGCAGGCCAATGCGTGGCTCTCCAAAGGGTGGAGGTCCAACCGCAACAGGTACATCAGGCGGCTGTGGTTGCGCCGTGAGTGCAACGCTGAGTGAGAGGCGTGGCAGAAGAAGGGCAAGCAGCATGCCCCTAGTCTAATCGAACATATGTTCGATTCCTAGCGTTCGGCTGCTGCCTCTGCTTGGTCTTCTCGCACCTGAGCGATGACCTTCTCAAACGCGGCATGTGGCTGCGCGCCCATCAGCAGATAGCGCTCCTCGAAGATGAAGGCTGGGACTCCCGTAATCCCTGCAGAGTGAGCCTCTTCGGTGCACTGGAGGACGTGGGCGCGGAAGCGCCGCGATTCGATTGCCTCAGCAACCGCATCAGCATCAAGACCGACACCAACGGCGATGGCACTGATCACCGCTGGATCGGCAACGTCGAGCTCCTGCTCCCACATGCCAACCATGACGGCGTCGTGGTATTCGGCATGGAGACCAGCCGCACGCGCAAGCTCTCCCAGCTCCAGGGCGAGGTGCGTATTCGGCACGCGCTCGGGGTTCGGCGCGTAGGCAAAGCCGCAGTCCTCGAACATCTGCGCAACATTGGCGAAATGCTCCGCGCCGTACTTCGCAATCAACTCGGAGCGGGGGATGCCCTCAGCCGGATACTCCGGATGAAGATCCCACGGCAGCCATTCGATCTGTGCGTCAAACTCGCGCTCCAACCACGCTGCGCGTTCGCTCGCAATCTTGCAGAACGGGCAGAGAAAGTCCGAAACGATCTGGATCTGTAGTCGCTCACTCACGGGTTGTCTCCGATGGTATCTCCACGCCTGCCTTCGAGGTCAAGCATCAACTGCCGCTCCGCGGCGATTCGCTGGCGGCGTACGTCGAGTACACGTCGCAATACGACTTGGACCGAACCGGCCACTGGGATTGCCAAAAGTGCGCCAATGATGCCAAGGAGCGATGCCCCGACCAGCACGCTGACGACGACGATAAAGGGCGAGACGTCGATGCTCTTGCGCATGACCACCGGCTGAATGATGTGGTTCTCAATGAACTGATAGACCACCGCCAGAACCAACATGATGATTCCGGCTGTCAGCGATGTCGTCAGTGCGACCAAGACAGCCACGGTGGATCCGAGCGTGGCGCCAACGAGTGGGATCACGTCGAGCAGCGCTACCAGCAGGCCCAAGGCGAGCGCAAACGGCACGCCCAAGATCCACGCTGTGACTCCCGTCAATGTGCCAGCGATGGCAGCGATAAACAGCACACCTGCAGTCCAGCGAGCGATCGTGCCGTTGACCTGATCAAATACCTCCAGCGAGCGGTCGGCATGCCCGGGGCGCAAGAGCTCGGTGATGGTGCGCAGAAAACGCGGGATCTCAAGGAGAAGAAACAGCGTCATGAACAGCACGGTCAGGCTCTTGCCAAAGCCTGTGACCACTGCTGTGGCGACGCCAAGGAGGCTGCCGGCCTGGGCGGGCAGCCGATTTGAGTATTCGGACGCGCCATCGCTCAGGCGCTGGATCACGTTGTAGCGGGCATCCAGGTTGTGGAAGGGGCCCCAGTTGCGCAGTTCGTCAATCAACGCGGGCGCCCGCGTTGCAAACGATCGTGTCTCTTCGTACAGCGGCGTGAGCAATGCGCTGAGGAACGCGATGAGGAAAATGATCACACCGAGCACCACAATCACCGAGGCGATACCGCGGTGATGTCCAATCTTGCGTTCAATCACCGTCACGAGCGGATTGAGTGCCAACGCCAAGAAGGCCGAAATCAGCACGAGTTGACCAATTTCTCGTACCTGCCAGAACACGTAGATCACCAGTAGAAATGCGGTTGCGGTCAGCATCACCCGCAACAGGGTGCGGGTGGAAACCGTGATTTCGACACGGCGCTCCGGGTCAGGAACGTGGCTCACGCCCCGAGTGTACCGTGCGCGGGGTACGCTCCTCTACCAATGGGTGACGGGGACCTCACAGTCGTAACGGGTGGCTCGGCCGGAATCGGGCTTGCGCTGGCTCGCCGACTCGCCCGACCGGACGGGAAATTGCTCTTGGTCGCCCGCGGCGAGGAGCGTCTCGTAGCCGCTGGAGACGAACTCGATTGTGAAACGCTGGTCGCTGATCTTTCGACCGCCGCCGGTGTGGGTGTCTTGGCGGATCGACTGGCGCAGCAGGAGCGAATCCGTCTGTTAATCAATAACGCAGGCGGCCCGTTCCGTACGCCGCTGATCGAGCACGACCCAGACGAGGCGTCACGCGCGATCGATCTGCTTTACCTCGCGATGGTTCGTGTGACTGCGGCAGCGTGGCCCGGCCTGTTGGCCGCTCGCGGGTCGGTTGTCAATGTCGTGAGCGTGGCGGGAACCGTGGCGACGGGCTCGGCTCCACATTACGCGGCCGCGAAACACGCCGCGATTGCCTGGTCTCGTGGTCTCCATGTGGAGGCAGCCGCCGTCGGCATACACGTGTTGACGGCGAACCCCGGCCCGGTTGCGACCGCCGCGTTTCCGCATGACCGTCTACGGAGTCATCGCTGGTTGCGGCATGCCGTGATTGACGATGACAGGTGTGCAGAGTCGATCCTGCGAGCCCTCGATCGTCGCCGCTCTGAGTCGTTTCAGCCGGAATGGTGGCGTGTTGCGGGCGTGGCACAGGCAATCGCACCCGGGACGATGGCGCGACTCGCGCGACGCTCACGCGAACGCTTCGGCTAACCGCGCGGCGCGAAGCCGATGCGATCGCGCACGAGCTCAACCGTCGGCACAGCCAACGAACGCGCGTGGTCGGCGCCAATCTTCAAGAACCGAACGACCTCGCCGGGATCGGCAGCCAATTCGGCGTGTCGCGCCTGAAGCGGTTCGAGCAGCGTGACAACCGCCTCGGCCACGTCCTTCTTAAAATCGCCGTAGCCTTTGCCGTCGTAGCGCTCTTCGAGTGTCGCGATCGGAACGTTCTCGATCGCCGAGAGCAACGACAGGAGACCCGTAATACCCGGTTTTTTCTCGCTGTCGGCGCGCACGACGCCATCGGAGTCGGTCACCGCCGACATCACCTTCTTGCGTAGACGCGCGGGCGTGTCGAGCAAGAGCAGCGTGCCCTGTTCGGTGCCACCGGTGGTCGACATCTTTTTGGTCGGCTCCTGCAGGTCCACGATGCGTGCACCAGTCGGAGGGATTTGTGCTTGGGGCACGACAAACGTGTCGCCGTAACGTCCGTTGAAACGGATCGCGATATCGCGCATCAGCTCGAGGTGTTGGCGTTGGTCTTCGCCGACCGGAACGAGGCCCGCCTGATAGAGCAAGACATCCGCAGCCTGGAGGACGGGGTAGTCGAAGAGCCCGACCGAGACCGACTCCTGTCCGCCCGACTTATCCTTGAACTGTGTCATCCGCCGTAGTTCACCCATCGTGGCTGTGCAGTTGAGATACCAGGCCAACTCCATGTGTTCGGAGACGTGGCTCTGAGCAAAAAGCGTCGATTTCGAGGGGTCGAGACCAGCGGCGAAGAGCAAGGTTGCTAACGAAAGTGTGGCGTCTCGCAATGCCGCTGGCTCGACCGGCACGGTGATTGAATGCAGGTCAACGATGCTGTAGAGACAGTCGTGTTCGGCCTGGCCGGTAACCCAGTGACGAATTGCACCGAGGTAGTTGCCGATGTGTTTATCGCCGGTGGGTTGGATGCCCGAGAAGATGCGCGCCATACGCGAACCGTACCGACCGGACTGCGGGTACGCGCCGGGGTCTGGTAGGGTCGCGGCGTGACCGAGCAGGGTAAAGATCCACTGGATCGCATCCGCGATCGTCTCGAGGAGCTCTCGCCAAACGACCAGCGCGTCGCCGAGGCCGTCTTGCGCGACACCACAGGCGTGGCCTTTGGTTCGGCCGACGCACTGGCCATTTCGGCAGGCGTCTCAAAAGCTGCAGTCGTCCGGTTTGGTGCGCGTCTTGGCTACGGCGGTTTTGGCGGATTGCAGGAGGCCCTTCAGGTCGGCATCCGCGACCGCCTAGGCACCGACCTTGAACCCGAGGTCGCCGGGTCGGGAACGCTCGTGGATCGCTGGCTCGAGGCCGTCGAACGAGACCTGCGTACGGTCTCGGCCAACACGCCGCCGGTCACGCTCGACCGTGCTGCCGCCCTGCTCGAGTCTGGCGAAGGCTGGATTCATGTCTTTGGCCAACGAGCGAGTGCCGCCGTTGCGGAGTACGCGTACTTCCTGCTCAACCCAATGCTGCCGAATGTTGTGCGCGTTGAAGCGGGGGAGTCGGCGCTTGCAGACCGCCTGATCGGCGTCGGTCCGGAGGATCGTCTACTGGCCTTTACGTTCCGTCGGTATGCGAAGGTCACGACCGAGGTCGCCTCGTTTTTTCATGAAGCCGGTGCCCCAGTGGTGCTCGTCACGGATTCGCCCGCTGCACCCGCAGCGAAATTTGCGACGGAGGTCCTGATCTGTGCCGACGATTCGCCGGCACCATTTCCAACCGCGGTTACCGGCATTTTCCTCGTGGAGCTCTTGGCAGCCACGCTGTTGGAGCGCAATCCCTCGTCGATCGGCCGCCGGCTCGAAGACGCCGAACGGATCTGGGGTCGTTTTGGAACGTACGGTGGTGAGGTTCTTCCCGACAGCGATTAGGCGTTGCTCGTGAGCGGGTGTACGTTCTCATCGTTTTCTCAGAATCGGTGTGCACTCTTTGCGTGTGGCCCGCAGTACGCGCAATCGAAAAATCGTCCGCACGGGCGTAATTGGTTTTGCGATCGGTCTCGGTACGATCGGCGTGGTTGCGCAGGGCTCGCCCGCCAACCACCTCGCCGCTGCCGCGTTGAACGAGTTGACAGGTCAGCGCCACCATCGCACGATCACTGTTCTGGTCCCCGCCGATGGTGCGAGTGCCGCTCCCGCCGCGGCTCCGGCTCCCAGCACATCCGGCAATCAAGACTATGTGGCGCCCTTGGCCCAACCGCAAGAGAACTACGTCGCGCCCCAGCAGTCCGATCCCTACGTGCAGCCGGCTCCTGCACAGACGCCTCAGAGTCAGGCCAGTTAACCGCCACTCAACGAACGGAATGAGAACGTCCTCATTCCCGCCTGTCACGATGTAGACATGCGGATCCTCGTTGTCGAAGATGAACCCCTGATTGCCTCCTTCATTGAGAAGGGCCTAGTCGCCGAGGGGCACGCCATCGAGCTCGCCGGCGACGGACCGTCAGCGGTAGGTGCGTTTATCTCGTCGCCGGCCGACCTGGTGGTACTCGACGTTATGTTGCCGGGGTTCGATGGTTTTGAAGTGCTGAGTCAAATCCGACAGGTTGATCCTTTGGTGCCGGTGATCATGCTGACTGCCCGAGGGGACGTCTCGGATCGCGTCAAGGGCTTAGACCTCGGCGCCACGGACTATGTGGTCAAACCGTTTGCGTTTGCAGAACTCGCAGCACGGGTGCGTTCGCATCTGCGCACCGTGGACCGTGCCTCTGCCGCCTCCCGCAGCGATGTGCTTGAGGTCGCCAATCTGCACCTTGACTTGTTGCGGCGGGAACTGTTGCTCGACGATGAGTCGATCCAGCTCTCGGCACGGGAGTTCGCGCTCCTGGAGTACCTGATGCGGCATCGCGGACAGGTGCTCTCGCGGCAGCAGATCCTCGATGGCGTCTGGGGCATCTCCCACGATCCGCGTTCGAACGTTGTCGACGTCTATATCCGCTACCTGCGCACGAAACTACAGGACGATGGTGCTGAACGCATCGAGACGGTTCGCGGGATGGGGTATCGCCTGGTGGACCGATGACACGTCGGCTGCCGATTCGCTGGCGTATCGCCGCAATCAGTGTCGCGCTCGTTTTGGCCGTTCTGGTCATCGTGGGCGCGACGGTGATCGTGCTCGAGCAACGCTCCCTCGACTCTGATTTGCGAACGCAGGCCACGATCGAGGCGCGTAGCCTGCTCGCGGTTGCTGCCCGCGCCGAGGCGACGCCGACTCCCGAACGCGACGAGAACGCGACGACAGGGGAGACGGGTGTCAGCACAACGGGCACGTCGCCAGTGCAGACCGATGAAGAGGGCGTGACGATTCCCGCGGTTGACGAGAATGAGTCGCTTCCGAAGCCCTCGTTGGACGAGGCCGACACGAGCGGATCAACGGCTAAGACTCGCTCCAGCCGGGCGACTAAAAAAGTTACGCTCGATCCGAGCACGGGGCCGTACCTTGTGCGGCGTAGTGCGTCAGACACGCTCCTTGCCGTGCGAGCGCCCCATGGTCTTGCTGTCGTCAACGAGGAGGAGGCGCGGGCGCTCGTGCCGCTCCTTACGAATAGCACCGGGACGAGCGAACAGACAATCAACGGTGCGAGCTTCACGGTCGCCATCGCGCGCGACCAGTTCGGTATCACGACGGCCGCTGCGGTGCCACGCACCGACGCTGATGCGCGGATCAGCGCGTTGGTCCGAGCGCTGCTGCTGGCGGGTGGTCTCGGTGCGCTGCTCACGATCGTGCTGGCGTGGCTTGGTGCTCGCCGTGCCCTTCGCCCGTTAACCGTCATGACCTCGCGAGCCGAGTCGGTCACGGCCGGACGCCTCGACCAACGTGTCGGGCCGATCGGCGGTGAGGATGAAATCGCGCGACTGACCCACGCGATTGACGCGATGCTCGCCCGCCTCGAAGGGTCGTTCGCGGCCCAACAACGCTTTGTTCAGGACGCGTCGCACGAGCTCCGTACCCCAATCACGATTGCGCGCGGCCACCTCGAGGTCCTCAATCCTGAGCGTGAGGATCCTGCCTCCGTTCAGGCGGAGATCGATCTTGCCGTGGACGAATTGGATCGCATGGGACGTCTTATCGAACGTTTACTCACGTTGGCACGAGCCGGCGAGATCCCCGCCACCACGCTCGCCAAGGTTGATGTCAACGAACTGGCCAAGGCAGCGCTGGAGCGAGTCCGGGGCGATGTCGACCGCCACTGGGTGCTGGACACTGCTGATGGGCGGGCGGTCGTGCTCGGCGATCGCGATGCGCTTGTCGATGTACTGGTCAATCTTTTGCGTAACGCGGAGCGGCACACGACGCCAAGCGGCATGATCGCTCTGCGCATCGAACCTGGCCATGGCTCGGTACGCATCATCGTGGCGGATGACGGCGAGGGAATTCCGGCCGAACTCCTGCCGACGATCTTCGATCGCTTCACGCGAGCCGACGCAGCGCGGACGCGTGACGCAGGCGGCGCTGGTCTTGGACTCGCAATCTGTCGCGCCTATGTCGTTGCGCAAAATGGCACCATCACCGTTGCTTCGAAGCCCGGACACGGCGCAACGTTCACCATCACGTTGCCTGCCGTTTCGTGAGAGAACCCTCACGCCGTCCTCATCTACGACGCGAACGGGTGTCCCACACTTGGGACATGACGAAGAGCACCCTTAACTCCAAAGCACTGCAAAGCGCAACCATCGGCTTCTTGGCCGCCGCCCTGGTCGTCGGTGCCATCACACTTGGACCCGGCGTCAGCAACGCCATTCATGGCGATGCACTCGCTGCCTCGTCGAACGCTCGTACGTCCTTCGCGGTTGCGAAGGCCGACGCAAAGGTTGCCCCACTCAAGGCGACGAAACTCTCCACAACATCTCCAGTCGCAGGTTCCACGTACGCGGTAGCCACCTTGGGCACCGTCGTGGGCGACGACTCCGACTCCGAAACGAAGGACAACTGACATGCAAAGCAGCACGCTCAATAAAATCACCATCGGTACGCTCGGCCTACTCTTGACGGGTTCGATCGGATACGGCGTTCACCAGTCGGATCAGGTCAACTCCTGGCAGAAGGAGGCAGCCGGTTGGCAGGCAGTTGCGGCTCAGACGAACAACGTCAGCCTCAAAGTCAACGCGCAGAACAAGCAACTGGTCCGCAAGTTCAACAAGCTCGCGTCCGGCACCGCAACATCGGCAGCGCCGATCACCGTCAGTGCCGCGGCGGTCGCTCAGCCCACACCAGTTGCCCAGGCTGCGCCCGCAGCAGCCCCGGCGAGTAAGGCAAGCTAGGGCCATGACCGACGGCGTCCCCATGCTCGACTGGACCTTCCGTGCGATGGGCGCCGATTGGCGTATCCATCACGGCGGTCGAGTATCGGGGGAGGACGCCCAGGTGATTGCCGAGACCGTTAATCGCGACGAGTTGCTGTGGTCTCGGTTTCTTCCCTTGAGCGACGTCTCCCGCATTAGCAAGGGCGCTGGTCAACCCGTCCGCGTCGATCAATCGACCGTCGAGCTCGTGGCCGCTGCCATCGACTGGAACGTACGCACTGCCGGTCGTTTTCAGCCGCTGGTGGGCGCGACGCTGCGTGATTGGGGCTACCAGCAGTCCGTCGGTGATGGCGCCCCAAGCACCGTTCCAGAAACGACGACCGTGGTCGGGTCGATCGCTTTCGATCGCGAGGCCTGCACCGTCACGATTCCCGAGGGTACCCAACTCGATCTCGGCGGGATCGGAAAGTCCTG
>Ga0194055_10001268_pt1 | contig 20584 bp, 15 predicted proteins | sample SepL449m_MetaG_FD_155482 | JGI IMG/M metagenome (GOLD analysis project Ga0194055, IMG submission 155482) | Anoxic zone freshwater microbial communities from boreal shield lake in IISD Experimental Lakes Area, Ontario, Canada - Sep2016-L442-9m | ecosystem: Environmental > Aquatic > Freshwater >...
CGCTACCCCCCGGTTGCCTGAAGTGGCGACCCTATCGAGGAAATCCGAAGCTAAAGAATTTTGCTTGGTCGGCTATGATCCTGCCCTACATGGAGGGATCGAACGTCCAGCAGTTGGTGAACTTCGATTACCCGTTCGATCACGCGATCAATTCGGTGGCACGCAAAACCAATGTCGCAATCTATCTGTGTCCAAGCGTTCCTATGCCCGCAGAGAAATCGGGCAAGACCGATTACGGCGGCATCTATGGTCAGAGGATCAATGCGCGCACGGGTACCGATAATGGTGTGTTTATCTATGACCGAAGCATCTCGTATCGAGAGATTTTCGATGGGTTGACGCAAACGATGATGGTGGCGGAGGATACCGGAGGCCCAGATGGGGAATGGATCAATGGAAGCAATGTCTTTGAACAGGCTGGTGCCATCAATGATCCGACGGCATGGATCGGGGACAACGAAATTCGATCGCATCATCGATCCGGCGCTATGTTGCTGTTCAGTTGCGGGCGAACCTTCTATGCCAGCAACGGGACTGCAAAACCAGTCCTGGCGGCGATGATCACGCGCGACTGGGGAGATGTGTGGGACATGACCACCGTCGAGTGAGCGGGGGCGTCTATTGTAGTTGCGTTTTTTTGGGCTTTCTCTCGTACTCGTACTCAGCCCTGCGGTACTCGTACTCGAAGATAGCCCATCGAGTACGAGTACGAGTACCATTTCATTGAGTACGAGTACGAAAAACCGAGAGACAATGTGGGTTGAGAGTCCGACACACTCGAACAAATGCGTCGAAGCACCCATCATCATCCAACAGTTTCAGATCAATCCAGCTCAGGAAACAGGTTGGTTGATCAGCCGAAACGCGTTAGCGTCCGGTTGCACTAACAGATCCGAGAAAAAACCGGGTGCTAATGCACGCCGGCTAGTTGTGTGTTTGCAGAAGGCCTGAGCGAACTCGACTCGCATTCAGTCCGGTTCGATCGAGCCGAATCGATCGAGTACGAGAAGAACCCAAAGCATGGGGATTGCAGGAAGCGGGTAGCCTCTAGAAACCGGAGAATCTGCGAATGGGTCCGACGCGATAACCTGGGGGGTTATTCATTAACGCGATGCGAGCCGCATCGTCTGAGTTGCGGGCAGTTACGACAACGGACAGAGGGGACAAGAAAGGAACATCGAAGGGTGGGAAAAGATAGACCTCCCACATACTGGTAACGCCAGCAGCCACAGCGGAGAGTTTCAATTGCATGCGTGCAATCTGAGCCATTTCGCGTTGATGCGCAAGCTGGTACTCTTGGGCCGTGGCAGCTTGCGATTGTAGGAACAAGGAGTGCTGACGTTCTTCTTCGCTGGCCGTGGAGCTACTGGATTGGTGAGCTGCCAACCATTGTTCCCAATACGATCTCAGGAGATTGAGATCCCATTGCTCAAAGAAGAAGAATGGGATTCCATATTCATCGCCATTGGGAAATTCGATCATGACCCCTTCGCAGGTGAAGGTCCGAGCGTTCCCGCGTTGAGCTAGAACCCAATCGTTGAACTGGGAGTCGTTCGCAAAGGTCCGATTCTCAAAGACTTCCACAATCTTTGGAATCATCCGCTGATAGATTTCGGGTAAGTTCTCGAATGGCCGATCGTTGACATACAACTTGCCACGGCGTCGTTGGAGTGTGACATCCTTCCGTGCAAAGTCGACCACTCGGCCGAAGACCTTCATGCCATTGCGCAGGCTCCAAGTGTGTTTCTCCGAGGCTGTTTTCAGCGCGCTTTCATTTTCCTCCGATTGCAGGAACTTTTGGTCGTCGTCGGAGAGAGTCTCAATCGGGATGGCCAGGAGTTCACGTCCCTCGACACTCTCATCGAGTTTGACCACGATCTCCTTGGCATCGGCAGCGATAAGAGTTCCTTTGACGGTTACTGTTCCGGATTGGTCCTTCCATTCGCGGGCAAAGGTGAGGGACCCCGATGCAGTCGACAAGCCAAACCCGAGCAGGAGGGCCAGAAGGAGGTGGATTTTCATCGATCGGAGTATCCCAGGGAAGGATGGAAAGTGGATGCGGTGAACCATAGCTGTGTTGAGATCGCAAAGCGCAATCTCAGCTTGAATGGCCGTCCTTTTAGAATGGATGATAAGCATGGGCTTTGTCAAGCGCGAGCCTGGGATGAAGGGGACCGCGAGGGGGTTGTACAGTGTTTTGGGAAGATTTCGGCGACAACCGGGGGATCTCCCTCCGATTCTCGGATTGGCAGTGTCCGATTTGGACGCAATGCCGTTCGAGGCGCCATGCAACGAAGAACAATGCAATTAGAATGTCTTGGGCAATCGCGCTGGAACGGCCAGTGGACGAACAGGTAGACTTTTTTGCGATGGAGAAGCAAACATGGATGACAACGCGCAACAGGAGGATGCAGCAACCATTCGTCGCATCAGAATCGGATTAATGGCTCTCGGAGCGGTTTTGGTGCTGGCGGGTGGGATGTTTTTCTGGGCTCCCTCGAAAGTGGGGGCGTCCGCAGAGCTAGTCATCGGCGGAACCATGCTCGTTACTGGGTTGGTGGAAGCCGGAAGTTTGGTCATGAGCGGTCTGGCGACGTTGGGCAAGGCATGGACCAGAAACACGACACCGGTGACGGTCGAGCCAGAAGGATCGATCCTGAGTGGTTCCTCGATCGGTTCCTCGAGCGGTTCATCCAGAGGCTCGGTCTGGGGGTTGGTGATTCTGCACTTGATTCTAGGAGTCGCGATTGTTTTCTGGCCTCAGTCCGCCAGGATTTATCTGGGTCTGGCGTTGGTGTTGGCGGTGGCGATTGAAGGCCTGTTGATCTTGTGGGCAAGCGTTCACTTTTCGGCGACAGGAGCCAAGATAGCCATGTGGCTGAGCGGTGGGACATCCCTTGCGGTTGCGATTGCGGCATTGGTCTATGCGGGCGAAGCGATGCCAGTGCAATGGGTCGGGTACCTGATCGGTTCGAAACTCATATTGATCGGTCTAACGTTTTTGGGGGTGGGTGCACGGGCAAAAGAGTACGAAATTCGTCTCGCTTACATCGGCATGTCACAGTACCAGGAACATCCTGAGGAAGGTTCGATCTATGCGGTCTTCTATGGGCCTGCCTTTCACTGCGGTGTCTCGGTAGGTCAGAATCAGATCGTTGACTACCTTACCGACGGAGTTGTACGACTGATCACTTGGGAAGAATTTCTGCTCGGACGGCGAGCGATGGAATGGAACTATCCAGATGTCGAAGCTGGGACACCGAATGAGATCTCGACGTATGCTCGCACGCTGGTAGGTGGGCACAAGAAATACAATGCACTCGAATTCAACTGTGAGAATCTAGCGATTCAATGTCGATCGGTCGGCAAGACTTATGAGTCTCAGTTCACTCAAGCTTCGGTCAGTACAGAACTGGTAGTAACACACCCCTGGGTTGGTTCGCTGGTTCAAGTCCTCCACCGAGGTGCCTCTTGGTTCCTGTATGGAATGGGAGGGCCGTTCGGCAAAAAGATCGGTTTCGGAATGATTCGCCTGACGCGCTTGCTGACCAATTGGATGGTGGTGCGGCCACTCCGAACGCGACTAAAGGCTGACGAATCCACCCGCAACATGGGTTGATGATTGGGTCCCATGACGGGGAAGCGATCCTTTCGATAGGTCATCGCCGATCCGTGTGCCTCATGCTGTCGCTGAGGGTTGAGATTTTCATGTCGCGGACTGCGAGGCGGGAAAATTCAACAACGCGAGACCGTTGCGCACCGTCTAGCGAGTGGTCGAGCGAATGAGCGTTGTTCATGCATCGTTTTCCATCGAATGTGAGATAGCCAAAGTGAGTTCCTCGACACCGTTGCGTCAAATCTTGTTGCATCCGAGCAAACGAGCCGTACGACTCGGGCGCCATCCATGGATATTGGCGTCCTCGCTCGTCGAACCGGCGAGTGTTCCGCAGGTGGGGGAACAAGTGGACGTGATCCATACCGACGGTCGCTGGGTGGGGCGTGGGTTGATCAACCCACATAGCCGCATCCGTGTTCGGATGTATGCATGGGACCGCGAGGAGTGGATCGAGGAACGCTTGTTGTGCGAACGGATCGATCGCGCGCTCGAACTTCGTAATCAGCTTGCTGCCCAGGCACATCACGACGCGATGCGGATGGTTTTTAGCGAAGCGGATCAGATCAGCGGTCTCGTTGTCGATCGATTTGGGTCCCATCTCGTCATCCAGCTCACGGCCGCCGTTCTGTTGCCGTTTCTAGAGGGGATCGTTGATCGATTGAAGCAACGGTTGCAGCCTGAATCGATCACTTTGCAGATCGATGCCAAGACGGCCCAGAGCGAGGGGATGGAGGAAGCGGATACAACGCTCTGGGGGGCGGTGCCGCCGGGTCCAATGACGATGCGAGAGAATGGACTGGAGTGGGGAATCGACCTCGCAGGTGGTCAGAAGACGGGCTACTACCTCGATCAACGCGAGAATCGTTTGGCTGCCGCTCGGTGGGCCCCTCACGATGCCCGAGTCCTGGATGTCTGTACATACGCTGGAGGCTTTGCACTGACGATTGCCCATTTTGCCCCGTCGGCTCGGATCACCGCCATCGATAGCAGTGCGCGGGCATTGGAATTGGCAATGGCCAATGCGCAGCGGAATGCTCTGGTAGATCGGGTTGTCTGGGAGCAGTCCGACCTGTTTGAAGCGTTGTCGTCGCGGGTCGATCGACGGGAAATCGTCGACATGATCGTGCTGGATCCTCCCAAACTGGCCGGCTCCAGGGACCAAATACAGCGAGCCTTGAGTGCCTATCATCGACTCAACTACTTAGCTGTGAGGTGTTTGCGCCCCGGCGGGATCCTGGTAACGTGCAGTTGCTCAGGTCGGGTATCGCGGGAGAGTTTCCGGGAAATGCTACAGGGGGTTAGCGTTCGCGCCCGTCGCGACCTGCAAATCCTCGAGAATCGCGGGGCAGCGGCCGATCATCCGGTTGCCATCCATTGTCCCGAGACCGATTACTTGAAATGCGTGATTGCCAGAGTGGTTTGACAAGGGAGCTTTTTCGACGAATTGTCCAGTTATGGACTTGCTGGAACGAGGGGTTCGTCGGTAAACTTTCACCCCTATTTTCATGGGTGGAGAGAACCGTGTAACGGCCGATTTCTCGGGGCTTCTGAGCACCGAATCGGAACCGAAACTAGGTCCTCAAATCGACCCGGAAAAAATGCCAAAGTGGCGGAATGGCAGACGCGCTGGACTCAAAATCCTGTGTCCGCAAGGACGTGTGGGTTCGACTCCCACCTTTGGTACTAAACACTGTTTATTTATCGTTTTTTGAGGATCGATCCGACCAAAACCGTATGCCAACCATCAATCAACTGGTTCGTCGAAACCGCGTAGTTCAAAGAAACACCACCAAGAGCCCCGTGCTTGAGCGATGCCCGCAAAAGCAAGGGGTCTGCTTAATTGTCCGTACCATGACTCCGAAGAAGCCGAACTCGGCTCTTCGCAAAATCACGCGTGTTCGCCTCAGCAACGGCAAAGAAGTGACGGTTTACATTCCAGGAGAAGGCCACAACCTTCAAGAGCACTCCATCGTTCTGATCCGAGGCGGCCGTGTTCGCGACTTGCCTGGAGTGCGTTATCAAGTGGTCCGCGGTAGCCGCGATACGCTCGGCGTGAACGGACGCAAGCAATCCCGCAGCCGTTACGGTGCTAAGAAGGCCTAGTTCCTTTCCAGCACCCTTCCAACTTACATCCCATCCATTCCATTTCATAAGTACGGTTTGTTTCGCTATGGGCAAGATCACCGCTTCACGCACAACCCTCCGACCCGATCCACGATTCAATTCATTGCTTGTTGCGAAGTTCGTGAATTGCTTGATGCACGATGGCAAGAAGACGACCGCCTACCATGTATTCTACGACGCTCTCGATGAGATCGCGGAAAAGATCAAGGATCGACCATCGGTCGAAGTTTTCGAGCAAGCCATCGAAAACGTGAAGCCCTACATCGAAGTTCGCTCGAAGCGCGTGGGTGGTGCGTCCTACCAAGTCCCCATGCAGGTAAACAAGAACCGCCAACAATCCTTGGCATTCCGCTGGATCCTCGGCGCTGTCCGCGAAAAGAAGGGCCGAGCAACGTCGGTCAAGCTGGCGGATGAATTGATGGCAGCCTATCGCAAAGAAGGCGCTGCAATCACCCGCCGGGAAAACACCCACCGCATGGCCGACGCCAACAAGGCGTTTGCTCACTTCGCTTGGTAGTCTGTGAAAGACGTTGATCACAATCCAACAAAGCAAAACCCCGGCTTCTCAGCCGGGGTTTTTTGTTTGCCATAAAGGTCAGCTCCCACGGGTTCCCTGACTGAATCTATTATTCGCTAGGAGTCAATCAGCTCGCTAGCTCTCTCAAAACCCTCAAATTCACAGCGTCCCAGCCTTCGCCCTCTTCGGTATCTCCTTTGTCAGTCTCCAAATACATCGGCAGTTTCATTAGAACGCGATGCTTGAGCACCCTTGCAAACCCTTCGCGCCCAATCGTTCCATGTCCAATGTGTTCGTGGCGATCGACGCGCGATCCACAGCCCTTTTTGCTGTCGTTCAAATGCAACGCACGGATCGCATCCAAGATGCCTAGTTTCTTCGCTTCGCGTTCCCACGCACCAAAACCACTCTCGGTGGAAAAATCATAGCCCGCGGCATGCGCATGGCACGTATCAAGACAAACCCCCACTTGTTTGGAGGCACCGCTTCGCGCGAGGAGCCAATGCAATTGCTCCATGTTCCAACCCAAACAGGAGCCTTGCCCCGCTGTGTTCTCGAGCAATAACCAACTATTCGACGGAGAGACGCGATCGTGAATCACATCGATGGCATCGGCGATTCGCTGTAGACCCAGTTCCTCGGTCGAGTCGACAAATGCTCCTGGGTGCATGACGACTCCATCCAAACCCAATTGCTCGGCCCGTTTCCATTCCACCACCATCCCATCGATGCTTTTTTGCCAGAGCTCGTCCTTGGGAGAGGCTAGGTTGATCAGATACGAAGAATGAGAAAGTGGATTCGTGACGCCCGTCTGCTTTAGTGAGTGCGAGAACTGCTCGACATCCTCGTTGGATATGGGTTTGGCAGCCCATTGATTGTTATTCTTGGTAAATAGTTGGACGACATCCATATCCAACTCGGACGCGGCGTCGACTGCCTTGTAATACCCCCCCGCGATGCTCATGTGAGCGCCCAGTTTGACCATGATTTTCGCTTTCCGGTGATTCCAGCGTTTTCAATTCAACGTCGCGTGCAATTCCTCAAGCGGTCTATGGCAATCGGTTACTTGATCTGCTGAAGGGCTTGACCGTTATCCAATTGCCAAATCCAAAGCACACCGTCTTGACCACCCACGAGGGCTATAGGAGCTTTGCCTGCAACTGCCGCACAGTATACCGCATCGCTGGGGCCTCCCATGGCTCGGATCAAATTGCCGTTACCGGCATCATGAAGCCGAGTCTGTTGATCGGCGGAGGTCGAGAGAATTTGATTGGTCCGTCCAACGAAAGCAAGTGCGGTAACTTCTTTACCAAATCCAGGAATGGTTCGCACCGTGGTTCCGCTTTCAAAGTCCCATATCTTGATGGTGTTGTCGGCCGAGGAAGTGGCGAGCCAATGACCATCATCATGCCAGGCCACTCCGAGTACATGATGGGTGTGACCCTCAAGCGTACGGGTCGGGACATCGGCATCGATACGATGCAAACGCACCAGTTTGTCAGCTGCACCCGTCGCGACCGTTGTTCCATCCGGTGAAATTTTTGCGACGAGAATGGAATCGGAATGGACTTGTCCCCAATCTTTGACAACCGTTCCGTCAGCGATGCGTATCATTTTGAGTTCGCCAAATCGGCTTGGAGCGCCGCTTCCTACGACCAGCGACTGCCCATCCTCGCTCCAATCCAAAGCCGTGACCCGATCGCTGAAGGGACTGTCCGTTGCGTTGCCAATGGTTCGCTCCAGCGACCAATGATTGCCCCAGTCCCAACCGATGGAGCGACCATCTTCGGAGGTCACGACAACAAGTCCCGGTGCCGTAACAATTAGTCCTGTTACGCCTGGGAGCCCTCCTTGCAGGACGGCTTGCTGAACTCCCTTATCACTACGAACGATATGAACCGTTCCGTCGGCATGGGCCGTGACGACACCGCGATGATCGGGCGTAAAAGCACCTTGAAGTGCCGGAGGTGTTTGCAAGCTAGAGCGTGTTTGGTTGAGCCCTGTTTCGAATTCGGTAAGCCTGGTTTTTTCCTGCTCGATCATTGCCTGGAACTGCGAGAGTGTGGCAGCGGCACGTTCGATCGCTTGAGTTGCGCTGACAATTGTTTTATCCATGGTGACGATCTTTGTATCGACTTCGGCCTTTGCCTTCTGGGCTGCCAGCTGCAGTTGTTTGCGAGCATCCAGATCTTTTTGTACCTGTTCCGCTTTTTTCATCGCTTCCTCGATCGCTTGTTTGGCTGCCAGCATGGCGGCTTCTCCTTCCGCGACCATCTTGTTGGTGTTGTCCACCTCAGTTTGTTTCTTCGTGAGTTCCTCGTTGATTTGAGTCCGCGCCGCCTGAAGTTTGGTTTGCGACTCCATTTCGGCTTGTTTGGCTTTCTCAAGTTCTGGGACTCTGGCAACTGCCCGATCGACCTTGGCCTTCTGGCGAGCCGCTATCACCTCGGATCGATCGAGTCGTCGTTGGGATTCGTAGTCCACTTTTTGCTCCCAAAGGAGGTTGCCATCCGCTGCGTTCCATGCTTTGACGGTTCCATCGGCGCCGACACTTGCCAACTTGGTCGAATCTCCTGACGCTAGGACTTGAGTGATCGGGGATCCATGGCCAATGGCACGTACGACCGCGCCATCTGCGCCGTTGAGGATACGGATCGTGCCATCGCTCGATCCGATGGCAAGCTTGGCTGCCCCACCTTCTTCATACCGAGCGATCGAAATCACTTCGGGAATATCTCCATTGCGATCGACTTTGGTCCACTGCGCAGGGGAGTCCGGGGTTCCGGCCGAAAGTTGCCACCATTGCAATTTTTTGTCGCCAGTCACACCGAGCAATTGCTGCGGGTCGACCAGAGTGAGATGACGAAGGGGTTGCTCCAGTTTCTGAGATTGGGCTGGTGGAATGACCTGCGGAGACGGGTCTTCGTGCGACTGTATGACAAATCGATGCACTGAAGCATCTTCACAACTCACCCAGACGTGCGTGCTATCGCTGGACCATGCCATCGAGACGATCGGCGAAGGGCTGGTCAATTGATGCGAGACGCTATTCCGGTCTGCGCGAATGATTTCCAAGCTCGGGGTCCGCGATGCTTTGGCAATCCATATACGATTGGGTGCAATCGATACGATATGCGAACCGCGCAGGAGCGAAGGCAAACCTTCGGAAAGAGCTCCCAGATTTCTTCGCCAGATTTTGACGTCACGGTATCCTCCCGTTGCAATCCGACTGGCATCCGGACTGATCGCGATCGATTGAACCAAATCCAAATGGGTCACGGCCGATGGGGTCTGAAGCTGGGATTGAGCAGCAGGATCAATCAGCGTTGCAACATCCGACGCAGCATCAAACGCTGGCCATCGATAGACGTAGACCGTATTTCCCCGGCTGGCGGCCACCATTTGACCATCGCTGGAGGCATCGATGGCATACATCGGTCGGACCGTCTCAGGAAGTTGCTTCCATTGCATTGTCTGGCCTATTTTCGCAATGCCCGCGATGGCGCCAGCATCGATCCACGACGCAACGAGAGACACCTCATCCGCATTGAGTTTCCGAGCGCCAACAGCATTCTTTTCGGGGGGCATCGCCGACTCATCGGTCGCCGTGATCCGTTTGATCAACTCGCTTTCCGCTCCCTTACCGATGATCACGCTGGCGCCACTGTCCCCACCCTTGAACACATTCTCGTGCGTCTCCAGATTGAGTCCCCCTTCGGCTTTCTGCGCATTGTGGCAGGCGATGCAGTTCGCTCGGAGAATGGGGAGCACATGGTTCGCAAAGTCTTTGGGCTCAGTGGACTGTGCGAAACTGGCTCGGTCGGTCGCCGATGATAACCACGAGGTCATGGCGATGAACAACGCATAGCGAGCGAATCGGGCAAACGGGCAGGTGGGGAGTCGAGTCATAATAGGTGTCATCCTGCGGGCAACGCGGCCGTTGCGGTCGATTGAATCGAAATCGCGATGAGGATTACTTCGCTGCTTCTGGAGCGGCTAGTATTCGCAAGCGAAACGAAGCGGTGGGAAAAAAGGTGGGAAAATCTCTGGGAGCAATTTCTTTGGAGAGGGTTTCGATCCGAGCGTTCGCATCCGCAATCCCCTTTTCCAATGCAGGTCGATCCCCCATCCATGATGGATCAGCAAGCTGAGATTGCAAGCGATCACGGTAAGCAACGGCGCGGATGTGCGATTCCGGATGGAGTGACTGTTTGACGGTCATTTCACCTTGGAACCACACGGTGTATTCACCGATAGGTGCATCTGCAGCGATTTTGATCTCCGGCGCAGCCTCATTGATACTGGGCGCCAGTTCAAATTCTCCTAAAGAGACCTTCGGAGGAAGGTTTTGCGGCCGGAGAACACATTTGGCCTCCCCTCCGGTCCGGCGGATTGCTTTGATCGGCAATTTGGCTGCCGCACCCTGTGCAATCTCCAGAACGTTGCCGTCATTGGCACGTATTTGCACCGGTGCAATGTCTTGTTCCACAACTTTGAGTAGCAGTTGGCTGCTCAGTCTGGATTGAGGCAATCCACGATCTGGGCTCGCCCCTGCATATATCGAAGCGGCTCGCATCGGAACTGTCAGTTCGAGAGGTTGCTGATCGGGGCCGGTCGTCGTGGTACGGGCGATTGCTGAGATGGGACCTACCCATGGCGCCGTTGTTTCTTCGGAATAGAGGATAAGTTCGGCTTCGGTTTGATTGGGATGGATTACAGCGGGGGTAGCCACAAGTCCGGGCGGGAGTCCTTCGAGCGAGACATGCACGGGAGCTGTGAGCCCCCCTGCCCTGCGGATGCTGACGTGCAATGAGGCGGTTCCTCCACGGAGGATCGATGAGCCGGTCGTTTTTGCTGTGCCAGGGTTGTTCGAATCGGGTGACCAATGTGCGACGCCATGCAATCTTGGAATGGCGGGTCCCACGCGCAGCGTGACATGGGTTGGCTGTTTGCTAGACCGACTCTTTTGAAGATCAAAAAGGGTGATACGAACATTCTTGTTGGCAGGGCCCCCAGGGATAGTGGCCAGCACATCGGCCGATCCAAAACGAACGGCACGCGTTCCGGTTGGAGGGGCTTCATCAGCGACCAACACCACTTCGCGTCCCGTCATCCGTTCGCGTGAGCGTAAGGTATCGATAAGTTGTTGGACTTCGGGAGCGATCAAAGAGCCTGCGGGGGCTTGCAGGGCTGATTCGATGGAGATGCGTTGTTCGAGGGTTGGAGGTGGAGCGACACGATCCACCACGGCGCGGAGTTCGTGTGATGGCTCCTGCGCTGTTGAAAACACTTCTAACTCATAAGTTCCATTTTCGACGGGGGTGAATTCGAGCGCGGGGGCTGGACGATCGGATCCGATTTCGAGACTGGTTTGCCACGGTGGAGACGGCATGACCCCAAAGCCATCGGCAGAAACGGGGTGCACTGGCCAATTCGGAAGAGATTCGATCGTAATTGCCGACGGTGGGTGAAGGCTGACGGGACGAACCAGCGGGCTTTGATCCGATGGATCGATCATCATGGCAAATCCGAAATTCTCACCCCCTCGAAATAGGAAATCGGAAATGGCCAAGTGCAATTCGTCAGGTACGACCGTTCGCTTCGCGGCCAATTGCGGCTGACCAATCAAAAACGTCTGACGGCCGGTGGCATGTCCTTCGTAAAGGAGTTGGTCATTGCCATCCAGGAGCTTGATATTCGGGATGGCCAAACTGTCCAAGTCCGCAGCAGCAATCGCGATGTGAGGCCATTTGCCCAACGGTTTGAGCCGAAACGCGAGGCGCTCGTTTCGTCGCGTCTGACCAAAATAGCAAATGCCGCTCTTCAATTCCGCCAACTGCGTTGGATCCGAGGATGTTGGCAATGGTTCGACCGGAGCGTGCACAATTGCCAACGTGCGAGGATTAGACACTCCATAGCGACCGACCGCCCAAACCTCGTAATAGCCTTCGGCCAGCGCAGGGTCGACGGTAATGGTAAAGCTACCATAGAGTTTTTGTGGTTCGGCATCCAACGGTAGATTGGGAGCGGTATCCAGCGTCGCCTGAATCAGAGGCGTCGAGAAGATCAATTGGTCGACGTCTTGTGTAAATCTACCGGATGCGACTTTAACGCTGTTGGGTCGCTGGCTGGATAGTACGGGCGGATAGATCGCGTCCAAAGCGAGAACGGGTGTTTCGGCCACAGCGACCGAAGACATCGACGACACAGATAGCATCGCGAGTGATGCCATCGCGATCCATCCCATCGTGGCGACGAATACATTGCGCTGATCGAATTTTATCGAGTTCGATTGTTCGCGGTTGGAGATCGAGGGGGACACAAGGGCTGGGAAGATCATGTTGCGGTGTTGGGTGGGAGGGATCGCTGCGCGGATGGGATTCATGCGAGCATCATTTCGATCGGGCTTCCAACCTTCCCGATCCGCAAACATGACAGGTGAACTAGTGGTTGAACAAAAATTCCTTGCTGTTCACAATGCCCCACAACAGATCTTCGTAGGCTTCTCGCAATCTGTCCGAACGCTGCATCAAGTACTCCAGAGCAACCGTTTGTTCTGAATCGGTCGGGGAACGGCCAAGGCTCCTCAGGTACAGTTCCTGGATCTGCTGCGGTGCCGAGCGGCGAATGTTCTCAGCCGGTGAAAGAGCCGCATCGATGTTCGGCAATTTGGCCCATTGAACCGCTCGGCCTCCATCGAACGATAATTTCGTTTGCATCTCTTTGGAATTGAGGAGATGCAGGCTTTGAGCCAATGTCGACGATGTGCTGCGCTCGCATTCACATGCGGTCGTCGAATCGGGTCGACCAAAGACTGTAAGGAAGTAGGATGCAAAGGAGGTATCCGGCAATTCGACCGCACGGGTACCGACCGGCATGCCATCGAATGGGGATCGACTACCTACGACATCATCGATGGCGTCCAACAACACTTCGGCCGTCAACCGTTTGGGATAGAACCGTGAATAACAATTGGTATCTCGAATGTTGAGTTCATTGGCTGCGGCATTGAGCTGGTACGTGGTCGAAGTGCAGATTGACTGGATCAGATGCTTGAGATCGAAACTGGATTGGGTTAGATCCTGTGCAAGAGCGTCTAGCAATTCGAGATTGCTTGGTGGATTGGTAACTCTCAAATCGTCTTCGGGCTCAACCAGTCCCCGACCCAAAAAATGTTTCCAGTAGCGGTTTGCGATCGATTTCGCGAAAAAGGGATTCCCAGGCGCGGTCATCCAGTCGGCCAACGCACCTCGCGGGTCCTGAAAATTTGCCAAGTCCGACTTGGGTGCGTCGAGGGCCGCGGGTTGAATAGCTTGGCCTGTCTTCGGATGATTGGCGGACGCATTGCCGATTCGCGCAATAAATCGGGGTTCGTTGGGCAGATTCCCTTCGCGTCGATCGACCGTTGAGAAGAACGCCGCCATCTGATAATAGTCCTGCTGAGCCCATTTCTCATAGGGATGATGGTGACATCGTGCGCACTGCAATCGTTGGCCCAGAAAAAGCTGCGAGATATCCTCGATGCGCGATTCTGTGTTGGTGACTTGACGGAACCAAACCACGGCCGGATTGGATTCCGCGTCTCCGGTCGCGGTGAGAAGTTCGCGAACAAAAAGATCGATGGGTTTGTTGTCGAAGAGGCTCTGTTTGATCCAGTCGTGAAATGCGAATGCTCCGAATTTGGTTTCTTCGCTGGTGTGATTGTTTCGCAGGATCGCCGACCATTTATTCGCGAAGTAATTGGCATAGTCTTCGCTACTTAGGAGTCGTTCCACAATAGCGACCCGTCGTCGCTGGACCGTCTCCGGAGTTGCGTCGGTAGCGCTGAGGATGCTCTGCTGCAGTTCGGAGACTTCGGCGAGCGTTGGGAGACGCCCCGCGATATCGAGCGTGACGCGGCGGAGATAGGTCGCATCGTCGCAGAGTCCAGACGGTGGAATGCCCAGTGCGGCTAATTTCGCAAAGACAGCTTGATCGATGGGCCCTCGGGCGATCGGCAAGGCATCAGCGGGCAACGTACCTAACGGGACGCTGGCCCGAAACACGGTTACTTGACCGAGGTATCGGGCCATGATCGACACCTCGCCTGCGTAGTCCCGAACTCGGACCAATCCGCCGGCGGTGACTTCGGCCATGTCGAGGTTGTTCGATTCGTACTGCACTGTACGGGTGATGTCTTCCGTCGATCCATCGCTGTAGGTGGCTACCACGACCAGTTGTTGGTCGGAGTTTCGAACCATTTGCCGTGCTTCAGGGGTCACATGGATGGATACGACGCGCCGCGCATTCTCATCTCCGTAAGGCATGGCCTGAGCGATCCAGCGACGCATGACCCGGTACTCGTGCGAGTCGATATCCATGCGCTGTCCACCACCATGGGGCACAGTGCCAACCGATTTTTGTAGAAGCAGGCTGGAATCTGGGTTGGCGGGAAACAATCGACGGCCGCGTGTTTCTCGAACGAGATGTTCGAAATCCTCCTTGGCCTCCGAACCGAGCAACGACAATCGAAAGCCGTTTTGTCCGGCAATTTTTCCATGGCAACCGCCGCCGTTGCATCCGAACTTGGTAAAGATCGGAACGATTTGGTTCGGGAAGTTGATAGGCTCTTCGACGTTGGACAGTTGCACCTGGACTTGAACGGCGATGGGATCCTTGCCGTCGACGAAGGCGGTAATGGTCGTCGTTCCGCTGGCGATCGGAGAAAGGAGTCCGAGCTCGTCGATAGCGACGATGCCAGGGGGAGAGCATTCATACCTTGCACTCCGCGTCAAATCGAACTGCGGACCTTGTTCCGCGCCGTTGCTAAGTAGCAGTTGGCAACGAGCATCGTGCCCGTAAAGTTCAAGATGGGTCCGATCGAACCGCAAGCGATTCGCATCTTCCCCGTGAGCTACGAGAGGAAGCAACGCTGCGAGCAGAAGGACTGAGGTCCACGGTAGGGATTTGAGTGCTGGGAATGGATGGATCATCGAGGATTCTGGAATTGGGGGATGGGCCATCAAATCAATTCTTTAATCGGTTCGTGATCCACTAGGAATTGCGGTCGACCCGTCGGATCAGTGATCGTGGTGGTCGCTACGTTGATACCCAGATTGTGGTAAAGAGTGGCGATGATTTCCTGCATTTGCACAGGGCGTTCGGTGGCATATTCACCCAAGCGATTGGTCGCACCGATGGCTTGACCGGTCCTCATGCCCCCACCAGCGAGGAAGGCGCTGTTGACTTGGGCCCAGTGATCCCGTCCTGCATTATTATTGATTTTCGGAGTCCGTCCAAACTCGCCCCACACCACAATCGTGACGTCATCGAGCATCCCTCGAACAGCGAGGTCGTCGATCAAAGCGCTCAGGCACTGATCCAGTTTGCCACCGTGGTCGCGCACAAGATCAAAATTCTGGCCATGGGAATCCCAGCGACCAAAACTGAGGCTAACCACGCGAACACCCGCTTCGATCAGTCGGCGGGCGATGAGTAGGTGGTCATTGCAGGTCGGGGCACCATCGTATTGGTATTTGTAGGGTTTTCCATCGCCATAGCGTTCGACGATTTTGGGGTCTTCTTTGTACAAGTCCAATGCATCGAGAAGTTTGCTACTCGTCAGAACATCCAGCGCCTTTTGCTCGAACGCATCCATCCCAGCCATGATGCCTGTGGTATCGATATCGCGTCGCATGGTGTCGAGACTGGTGAGGAGTTTGCGGCGATCTCGCAATCGATCCAATCCGATGCTGTGGAGTTTCATATTCTCCATCCCAGGACCATCAGGCTTGAAGGCAGAGTACGCAGCGCCGAGAAAACCGGGATCTCCTGAATAGGACCAAGGACCATGCTGGGTCTTGTTCGCGAGACCGACGAAAGGTGGGACCGACGGATCTGCCGGTCCGTGCAGTTTTGCTACCGCAGAGCCGATCGATGGTCGTCCACCAATCGCTCGCAAGTCATCGGGAAACCAGCCGCTCATGCACTGGCTGGACTCATGCCGATCTTTGCATCCGACGACCGAGCGGATAACGACTGACTTATCCATGCGTTGGGCTAATTGCTGGAACACCTCACCGATCTGGATGCCGGGAACATTGGTGCTGATCGGGCTGAACTCGCCCCGAATTTCGGATGGTGCTTCGGTTTTGATTTCCCACATATCTTGGTGAGGTGCACCCCCTCCAAGAAAGATATTGATCAATCCCTTGTGGGAGTTCTTCTTTCCCGCTGCATCTTCCGCTCGCAACAGGTCGCTGAGCGTAAAACCCCCCATACCGAAACACAAGGAACCGATCGATAGGAAGCTGCGTCGCGATAGACCGCTACATAAACGGTCTGAACCACCCAGAAATTGGAGCATGGTGCGATTCCAGATTGAAGGTACGGCGGGAGGACACCGACGGAGGTCGAAGCCCTGGCAAATGGCAAGTCGTGGAGGGGATGGGTGAAAGGACTCCGAACGGTCGACGTGGTTTCCGGTCGACGTGGTCTCCGTGTTTCGAATGCCATTCACTCCATAGTGTATTATGGCTGCCAAGGTACTAAGAGTGCAAGTCCGGGAATTGGCCCCGCCAAAGAAACCCCTGAGGAATCGCATGCGAAATCTTCGGTTAATCGTAGCTGTCGGGCTGTTTTTAGGGATTGCGGGGACTCTTTCTGCAGACGAAAAGGCTCGCCGCCAAAAGGCGATTCTCGACGATCGCTCCAACCTAAAGGCCGACTCACGCTGGGTCTACAACGACCTTGAATCCGGTTTCCAACTCGCCAAAGAGACTGGCAAGCCCCTGCTGGTGGTTTTGCGCTGCGTTCCTTGCAAAGCCTGTACAGGAATGGACGAGAGTGTGCTGCGAGCCAAAGACCTTCAACCTTTACTCGATCAGTTTGTTTGTGTTCGTGTCGTCAACGCCAACACGTTGGATCTAAGTCGATTTCAATTCGACTACGATCTTTCCTTCTCAACCCTTTTTTTCAACGCCGATGGCACCCTCTATGGACGCTTTGGTTCCTGGCAACATCAACTGGATGAGCTGGAAGTTAGCACGGCTGGATTTCAAGCAAGTCTTGCCAAGGCATTGACGATTCACGAGGGCTATCCAAACAACCAATCGTCGCTCGCGCCCAAGCAAGGGAGGTCTACTCCGTTTGCGGTTCCGGTGGAGATTCCTGGCCTCGCCGGAAAATACGGCCGCGAAGTGCAATGGGATAGTGACAAAGTGGTTCAGAGTTGCGTTCATTGCCATCAGATCGGCGATGCTTTTCGAGCATGGCACCGAGAAAGAAAGGAATTGATTCCAGCGGACTTGGTATTTCCTATGCCAGAACCGAAAACGATCGGCATCCATATCGACCCACGGACCACGGGTACGATTCGCAGCCTGGAAAGTTCGAGCATTGCAGAAAAGAGCGGCTTTCAAAAACAGGATCAAATTGTGGCGATCGATGGAGCACCGATCATGTCGGTCGCGGATATCGCGTGGGCTCTCCATAGCGCCCCGGAGTCGGGCAACATGCGCTGGACCGTGATGCGCGATGACCAGAAACAGGAATTGGATGTCGCGCTTCCTATCGATTGGCGCTATGAGACCGACATTTCGTCACGCGTTGGAACGTGGGAGATGCGAGCCATGGTGCTCGGAGGGATGGTCCTCAAGCCTGCATCATTGGAACAACGAGCAACGTCCAAATTACAGGCAGACGAACTGGGGCTGGTGGTCAAGCACGTGGGTGAGTATGCCAAACATGCCGCCGCGAAGAATGCGGGTTTCCAAAAAGGGGATATCCTGGTTTCGGTGGAAGGAATCCATGGAACGATGACCGAAAGCCGGCTGATCGGCGAGTTGCTTCGGCAACATCCATCCAAGGGAAGTGCCGAGGTGATCGTCGTCCGAGATGGGAAGCGAATCCCTTTGACACTGCCTATTCAATAAGCCGATTCAATAAAGTGCTACAGCACGGTGGATTGTCGATTACTTGGCTGCTGCAACGGCAGCCTCGACAGGAGTGAGCGTACGTAGCAGGCTCTGCCAAGGGAAGGATTCTTCCATCGCGGCTTGAGCACGCGCTTCGCGAGCGAAAACAGACGCTCGTTCCGGTTGGCCATCCAACGTCAGGAGGGCTGCAATGAGTAGCAGTTCCTTGCTACTCGATTCAGGGTGCTCCATGGCTTGTTTCGATAATGGGTCCAGAATGGAGTCCAACGGGATCGTAGACCCTTCCAAGTAGAGACTGATCGATCCATGTCGCAGCTCCGTACCTAACAACTCGCTTCCTTCGATGGTGGCGTAGTCTAATTTGTGAAGCACACGTTCGAGTTCGCTTGTCGTGAGGGTGTCGCGATGGGTCACGAGTTCGAAAATAGCTTGTCGCAGCAGGACCGATTGGGTCAGAGCGGAAGGGATCTTCTCAAGCCGTTGTGACGATTCCGTTGCGATCGCCCATTCTCCTCGATCCATGAGATCATCGAGCAATCCAACCGCCGATTCCGTCCAGATGGGAGAATAGGGTTGAATGGGGCGAGGAGCATCGGACTTGGTCACCAGCGTGCTACCGGGATTCGCCATTCGAACCTTGCGACGCGTATCACTGGAAACCAATACGGAGGAAGTACTCAGCGCGCTGGATGACGCCGGGCTGGCTGATGGAGCAGGGTGCGATGCAGCCGCCCAACGCGTTGGAGCGAATCGGGCTGGATTCGCGGTCGCGGTTTGAAGCGTCGGGTTCGTCGGACTGCCGCTAAAGCGCGGGGTAGGATTGGATACAGCCCGGGAATAGCGAGCGTCGACAGGGGATCCATAACCCGTGGTAAAGGTCGTCGGAGCAGTTACGGTCGAGCTTTGTGAGAAGCAATCGATGGTCGTGAACGCTGGGCTATAAATGATCGGTGAGTAGATGACAGGCGGGTAAAACGTAACGGGAGCACTGTAGTACGAATAGCTCGGCCAGCATCCTGTGGGCAATGCGTAATAAGATCGATAGCTGCACGCATCGTAGTAACCGACCGAATAGACCGCTCGGACGGGAGCCACATAGGGTCGATAGCACCATCCATGTCCATAGACCGGTCCCCAAGCACGACCGTGGCATCTCCACCAGCATCCCGCGTTTGCAGAATCGACGGAACCCATCGCAAGGCTGAAACCGGCCAACAAACCAATCCACCATTTTCGTATCATGTGCCACCTCGTCGGAAAAAATTATGGACCGCGTTATTATATATCCAACAGCCCTGAGCTTCTACGGCCTTGTTTACAATCGAGTCCAATCGGATTCTGTCCTGACGTGCCACGCGATCCATCCGAACCTAAACGAAACCAATCGCGTCCTGTTTTTCTCGCATTCCTGGGCATCCGGATCGCTTTATGGGAAAGAGAAAGTAGTTCTTGCATGCCTTGACGGATGTCCTTTTTGGAACATTTCCCGATCACGGCGACACGACTATTGGCTTTCACTCGCAACGCGGGAACCGGATTGCTTAGGGCGAATACAAGGAGATTCAATGTCGTTTCAACGAGAAGGAAACCCCCTGCACTGGCCAGAGCGCCGGCGCATGGCAGTAGGGCGTCATGCAAAAAGATACGATGCGAACGAAGTCGCCCAGTACCGTGCAATCCGAGGTCTGGGGACTCTTGAGAAGGAAGATCAAGATGCTTACTTGGACGACCTTTTAGAAGTCCCTTCGATTCGCACGATGCTGAGGCCAGGGTGCAAAGTGCTCGACGTGGGTGCTGGCTGTGGAGTCATGACCAAACTCCTGCTGCGGTTGCCCAGTCTGGAGATTCAAGCGTTGGAGCCATCGCAATCGATGATCGATGCGTTGCGTCAGGACCCTGAACTTTCAGGAGTCCGTATCGTGCAAGGAACCTGCGATCAACCCGAGGATGAACATCTGTTTTCAACCGACTCGTTTCAAGTCATTGCCGTTCGACAAGTGTGCAACGGGTTATGGGATCCGATCAAGGCTTTCCAGAATTGGTATCGATGGCTGGTACCTCAGGGACGGGTGATCGTGATCGAAGGGACTTATGCTCGGGACGCATGGCGCGGGGACTGGGAAGAGGAGATCGATGACCTACCCTTGTCCAGCACACAATCCTTGGCAACGATTCCGTACCTGTTGGAGAAGGTCGGTTTCGAAATCGATTCGGTGCAGTGGATGGAATCGACAAACCGAATGCCGATCACCAGGACACCGCGTTACTTGGTGACCGCAATCAAGTCATAGCTTGCGGTTTTCCGCATTCAGCGGACCAACAACGGGACGAAAACAAAAAGCGGCATCGGATGAATCAACCGATGCCGCTGAATCGCATATTTTGTTTTTGCGTTGCCGGTGAGGGTTAGAA
>Ga0194055_10001269_pt1 | contig 20579 bp, 19 predicted proteins | sample SepL449m_MetaG_FD_155482 | JGI IMG/M metagenome (GOLD analysis project Ga0194055, IMG submission 155482) | Anoxic zone freshwater microbial communities from boreal shield lake in IISD Experimental Lakes Area, Ontario, Canada - Sep2016-L442-9m | ecosystem: Environmental > Aquatic > Freshwater >...
GGAATTTCGTTCATTATGAATGTATAATATTTTGTAGTGGGATATATGTACATATAATCTAAATAAATCAATTTTTTTGTTTGCGGTTTTCGTCATATACAGAAATCGGAACCATAAGCATATCGGGCGTTATTTGTGTAGTAGTATAGAATCTTAATTTACCTTCGTCAAAAATATGAAATGAGTAAATTTTGTTGCTACGATCATCATATCCCTTATCAACAAGCTGGGTTTTTTCAGGGATATTTATTTTTTTCATTTTGTTTTTATGGAGAGCATTTATTCCCAACAAGTCTTTTCGTAAAATAATAATGTGATTATCGGACATCTATCTTTCTATATAGAGACCGAAATAAATTTTTTTTTCAATTTTATTTGCTTGTTTTTAATAACGGGGTCTTCACTCATAATCGCAATATGTTGATATTCTTCATTAAATAATTTTCGAATGAACTTGTAAATAAATACAAGAACTGGTTCAGAGCAATTGCCCACAATGAGACAACTACCAGTACGAAATATCATGAACGAGACCTCTGTATATTTTTTGTTTTCAATCAATTCACTCATCTTCATCCCCCGATCTTCCTGTAAAATCATCCCATTTTGAGAACCGTCATCGACAAACCCAATATCATTGTTAAAATAAAATTTACATTTGACGCCCGGATAACTACATGGGTCGTATGCGGCTTCAATCCCGTATTTATCACTTTTAAGCAAAGCGTGCAACCGCTCGCGATGAATGAAATACCCGCAATTGAAATTGGAATTGATGAGTACATTTTCATTTCCCTTGTTCTCTACGTATTCCAATGGTGTCTCTAAAAAGGGCTGTATCAATGATAAAATCATGGGTTTAATGGTTTCCAAAATATGGACGTTTAACACCCCGGGGATTTCCATCTTCCCCGTATTGAATATTTTCACATGTATTTCTTTAAAGTTACCTTCATAAATCATGCGCACAATGATAGCGAAACAATTGTAAAACGCATTTTTCTGTTTGATGCGTGTATTGATAATGTCTTTTTTCGAAATACCAATGGTGATTTTTCGTTCGTCTTTGAATTTGATCCGACGGGCAGTCGGATTATTAATTTGTTTAATAATATGTTCATTGTAACAATATTCACGCACCATTTTTTGTCGAGTTTCTTCGTATTCTTCGGGAGTTTTAGATACAATTTTCATTTGTTTTTTAATAACACCTGTTTGTGGTTTCCAATATTCCAAAATAGGAATGTTCCAAAATATGCGGGATATGTCAATTTCCTGATTAAGGAAGAGAACCTTGGTTTTCGTAGAGATATAGAGTTCATCACATGTCGGGGTAATAATATTAGGAACGAATGCGTCATAAGTGTTTGGTCCCAGTCTATCCATAGATACACATGAATCAACAGATGAATCTTCGGCTATTTCTTCCAGTAAATGCGTGTATATGCCCTCTTCTTTGAGAGGCACCATACGTTCTTGTACTGAAGTTATGTTAGAGGTAGGTGTTTCAACATTACATGACAAGGTTGTTCTTAGGGTTTGTACAAACCTATTGGCGTTTTTTTCTATGGGTGAATCCTTATGTAAATACTCCCTACCTGTATGGACGGAAATGCCATTCTTCATACTAGATATTGGTTCGGACCGATCTTGGTTCCAACCTAACTCATCGCTGCGCAATGGTAGCTTAGCTTCTGCGAAGCTAGGAGGAGTTTGAACAACAAACACCGTTTTTTGTTCCGTGGGTTCCTTTAGCTTAGATGTTGTCTTTTTAATTCTAAGTGAAACCGCCGCATTTTGATATTGACTAGACACAAATTGTGACCATTCATCGTCCAGAGAACGAAGCTTTGAGTAGTTTAATTCCATAATATTTTTATTCAATATAAAGAATCACTATTTCTTTAAATCGATTCAATTTTAGATTCAAACACAAGTAGAATAAAAATTTAGGAAGAATAAAATGTATTTGTTATAAGTATACGGTTTTCTTTGTGTAATGGAAACATGTTATACTATGGATGTAGTGCGGGATAAAAATGCGGGGTACCAATTTTCAAACCAGAGAACCGGATGTTATCTAGGCCTCGTACCCGCACGCCCATCAAACGACGAAGTTCGAAGACCGGAGGAGGTTGAGAACCAAACGACGCAGAAAGAAAAGCTTCCATTGTCGTTAGTTATTGGGCTCCTAGAGAGCCCTGAACAAAATACCTCATACTTGTCGAAGAAGGAAAATAACAAATATTTACCAAGAAAATCAAAATTAATTGTAGATAGAAACACAATACAAATAGACTCGCCCAGGAAAACAAATTGTGAATTGGAATCCAATACATTTTTGCCACCATTTTTTGTAGGTTCTCCCGAAGATTCATTCATGAGTCATTTGGAAATGCGTATTGACAGTTATTGAAACAAAAAGAGTAGACGAAGTCTGAGCTTTTTGCGACGGATTCTGAAACTTCGAAGGACGAATTATGGAGAAGTTTATCCCATTGTTCCAGCGGTATCACAAAAATAATTGAGCATAACTTCGGCTTTTACATCGGTGTTATGTAATATTTCTTCCATGATTTCGAACAACTTACTCGTGTAGGGTTTTTCTCGTAGAACAAAATGAAAATATTTCAGGAGAATGGATTTTTTATCAATATTGTATTGTTCACTGATATCACAAATGTATTTTTTGAGGTTTTTGGCATCTGTTGTAATTACTGTATGAATGTTCTCCAAAAGTCCGTGATGTACGATTTTCTTTTCCCATTCCATAAAATTCATGTTTTGGTTGAGTTGAATAAAGTTGATCATGCTGCGAATATCGGATTGGAACATACTTTGAATTGTCTCTATGGACTCTTCGTTCATATTAAGTCCCTCGTTCTCCGTAATGTTACGTATGAAGCGGTAAATATCTTGTTTAGGTAATTGATTGAATCGGACACAAATGAATTCGTTTTGGAGGGATTCTTCGATTTTACTAATGTAATTACAAATGAGGCAAAATCGGACATTATGAGAACAAGTTTGTAGTAGGTATTTGAGGGCATGCTGCGCATTTTTAGTCATGTAATCCACCTCGTCCAAAATCACAAATTTCATGCCGACATCAAACATATTTTTCGAGCGAATAAACTGATAAATTTGGTTACGTATGATGTCAATTCCGCGTTCATCCGAGGCGTTTAGATGGATGACCAAATTCTTGTTGATTTTGTAATAGGTAGATTGGTATTCGTTAATCAAATTCATGATGGTGGTTGTTTTTCCAGTACCGGGAGAACCATAGAAAAGCAAATTGGGGAAATAGTTTTTGGATAAGATGTTTTTAAACAGCTGTTGGTTCATGGGGTCAAGTACAATGTTGTCAAATTGAACGGGGCGATATTTTTCTACCCAGGGGATAGTGGACGTATTTTTATGTTCCATGTTCTCCTAATAAGTATCATCTCTAGTTGGATTTATTTTGTTTTTACGGGGATATAATATAATATTTCACGAAGACATGAAGAGAACCATGTATTTTTTTTGGCATGAAGATGTGGAAAAAGCGCCAATTATTGTACAAAAATGTTTGGAATCGTGGAAATACTACAATCCAACGTGGAACATTGTGATCATGGATCTGACTAATTATTCGAATTATATAGATGTTATCCACATGGATAACATAGAAATTACAAAATTTACGGATGTATTGCGGTTGTTTTTGTTGGAAAGAAACGGCGGATTGTGGGCAGACGCAACATGTTTTTGTAATTGCCCACTGGACGATTGGTTGCCTAATCATATTTCACAAGGATTTTTCGTATTTGACAATTTGACGCGATTAGGAAAGAAATCGTCAAATTGGTTAATGTATTCGGAACCCAATCATTACATGATTCGTATGTGGAAAAATGCCATGTTGAGAACATACAAAGAAAATCCCGTACGATTTCACGAAACATATTTTATGATGCATAATTTGTTTGACGAATTATGCGAGACAAACCGTATATTTGCGGAAATTTTCGAGAACATCCCCAAAACAGGGCAAAATGATCACAACATGTATTTTGATTTACAACAAAAAGGGAATTTGTTTGTAAAAAATAATGGGTTTCTGGAACCACTGACTTCGAATGTACGCGATATGATTGTGAATAAAGAAAAATATTTGTTCAAATTATCTCATAAATGTGATTATGTATTGTATCCGCAATCGATTTTGGCATTTTTATTTTCCACGATTGAACTAAATAACGGAGTTGTGTAAGAATAAATGAAAACGATTTAGAAATTTTTTGAATTTATTTACATAAAAAACAAAAATGCCACGAAAGGTTTTAAAAAAAAAAGAGGATATCGAAGAACCAGATGTAAACACTACCAAAAAGAGAGCCAGTAAAAAGAAGATAACAGAAAAACCTGTCATCGAAAATCCTCAGGTAGCGGACCTACCTATTGCAACATTCAGTCCAATAGCACCATCACCAGTACCATCAACTGAAAACATTCAAATAAATATTGTGGAAAATACAATAACGTGCCCGCCTCCTAGACCCAACATCCCACCCCCATCTGAACCGGAAATTACCGAATCAATTGTAGTATTGAACAACGAAAAAACACAATCCATTGCCACGTTTAGTCCTATCCCCATTTTTACGTCGACCAACCCCTTTGAGGACGACCCGTCGAAGAAAAAGGGTCGGAAACCCAAAGGTGGTAAAATCGTTATCAAAAACAAGGAATATGAAAAATCCTTGGCACAGGTATCCAACGTGATCTTACATTTAAAATGTTCGATGACAGATTTGCGCGATTACAACATGAAAATCAGCAAAATGGTCACAAATGAACTGACATATGATCCTAATGTGCCTCCAGAAATCCAGACATACAATAGTGACTTGAATGCCGACAAATTCAGCAATTATGGTGAGACAATTCATTCTTCTGGTGATTCTCATAATGGATATGCGAATAATAACAATAATAACGATGCTGCCGCTCAGGGAATGAAATATGCTTATTTGGACCCTAATACTCCAATGAATCATAAAAACCCAGCGCAATCCCTACAATCAAATTTATGTAGGACATGCAATGCGTCGATGGCGGAGGAAGCAAATCCGGATGAGGAAAACGATGTAAATATGAAGGACATAAATCATAAACTCAAGCATTTGAAGATTAATTTGTATAAGAACACACTTCAGGACAAAAAGTCGGCGTGTTTTTGGTGTACGTACGATTACGACAATCAGCCGTGTTATATACCCAAGTATGAAATGGATGAAAAAGTCTATGGTTATGGGTCGTTTTGTCGTCCCGAGTGCGCAGTTGCTTATTTAATGAAGGAGAATTTGGACGATAGTACGAAATTTGAACGTTATCATTTGTTGAATAATTTGTATGGAAAAGTCTATGATTTCAAGAAGAACATTAAGCCAGCGCCGAACCCGTATTATTTGTTGGAGAAATTTTTCGGGAATTTGACGATTCAGGAATATAGGAAATTGCTGAAGACGGAGCATTTGTTGACGGTGATTGAGAAGCCGCTGAGTCGCACGTTGCCAGAATTGTTTGAGGATAATGATAATTTTTTGTTGGGTATTTACGGGGGAAGTACGAAGCCGAGTGGAAACAATGGTAATGTGTTTAAAGTGAAACGGCAGTCGGACAAGACACCGGTACAAAGTAAAACATCGATTATGAAAGAGAAATTTGGAATAGTGTAAATATCAAAAAACTTAGAAACAATCCAATAGTATAAGTATACGACGATGATAACGATTCATTTAATGGGAGGACTGGGAAACCAATTGTTTCAACTTGCCACCACATTAGCTTATGCCATACGTAACCGCATTACCCCCATATTCCCCTATTCAGATACACTGACAACGGGTATGGAACGTCCCACGTATTGGAATTCACTTTTAAAAAACATGAACAAATTCACCACCTCAGAAAATCCACAATTCGACAATCAAACCTTGTTTCAATTCCCGAAATATCATGAACCGGAATTCCGGTATCGACCTTTGCCCAACCAACTCGAAAATCATATGTTGGTCGGTTATTTTCAAAGTTACCAATATTTCGACGATCTAAGACACAAAATTCTCGATATTATGGGAATCAAGCAAATGCGCACACAAATTAGGCAAGATTACTCAGAAACACTCATGATTACTGAAAACAATAAATTCCCTGACATCATCAGCGTTCATTTCCGCATGGGCGACTACAAAACCAAACAAGACTGTCATCCCGTCCTGCCGTATGAATATTATGACCGAGCCTTTCAAACTTTCTCCCCCGAATTCTTGGGAAAGATGCATGTACTGTATTTTTGTGAAGAGGAAGACAAAGACGCTGCTGATCATATCATGGAACGTCTTCAAGACAAATACTTTTTACAGAATGTTGAACGAGTGGATCATACCATCGCAGATTGGAAACAGATGCTTATCATGAGTTTATGTCGTATAAACATTATTGCGAATAGCTCGTTTAGTTGGTGGGCCGCATATATCAATGATCATCCCCTCAAAACGGTGATATATCCGAGTATGTGGTTCGGTCCCACATTACAACATATGGATGTGTCGGACATGTGTCCCAATAACAGTGATTGGATAAAAATATGACCTTATTAGTGTAGACATTTTCCTACAAAAATTGATTCTCGTAATTGAAATTATATTTTTAATACCATATTAAAGATATAAGTGTATTATTTACCAACATGGAATCTGCGCAAATGAATGCTTGCCAGGAGAATTACGATTTTATTCAGAATTTACCCTTAGTGGTAAAGTTAAGAAATAAAAATAAAAAATTGAAGGACAAGGTCAAGGAGATGAAAATCATGTTGGCATTTGCCAAAGATAGTATGGAAAACGCTCAGAAAATGGCCCAAATGGCACATGAACAAATGAAGTGGATGAATAACAATAACAAAGAAAGAGGATCGGATATGTATGATAAGGAGGTAAAAATCAAAGTAGAAAAAGTGAATCCTCCTGAGGTGATCAACATTGATGAAGACGATGAAGATGATGTAGTTGTCATCGTGGATGAAAATGAAGAGAACAAAGAAAATATTGTGTATGAAATTATAGAAAATGATATTGTTCATGTTGTGGAAGACGAAGAAGATGAGGAAGAAGATGAGGAAGAAGCAGCAGAAGAAGAAGCAGAAGAAGAAGCAGCAGAAGAAGAAGCAGAAGAAGAAGCAGCAGAAGAGGAAGCTGAAGAGGAAGCTGAAGAGGAAGCTGAAGAGGAAGCTGAAGAGGAAGCTGAAGAGGAAGCTGAAGAGGAAGAAGAAGCTGAAGAAGCAGTAGAAGAGGAAGCTGAAGCAGTAGAAGAGGAAGCTGAAGCAGTAGAAGAGGAAGCTGAAGAAAAAACAGAAGAAGCAGAAGAAGAAGAAGAGGAAGCAGAAGAAGAGGAAGACGAAGTGTTTGAGGTAACGATTCGTGGTAAGACATACTACACAACGAATGAACAAAATGGCACGATTTATGACGTCGACGAAAACGGCGATGTCAGCATGGAAGTAGGTGTTTATAAGGACGGTGTGGCAACATTCTACAAAAAATAAACATATATTACGGATTATTCTTAGTATTGATTGTGTGTAAAGGAGATAATCTCCTATTTTTTATTCCGTCTGGTACGTCGGTATTTGCGTTTCCCTCCTTTTTTTACTGTAGTAGCCTTAGGTACTCCCTTATTTGTAGATTTATCCGAAGTCAATTGTTGAGGCACATTTTTCTTCTTACCAAACAAACTACTGACCGCATTCGTGATACTGGCGAACCGTGAAGGTTTTTCAGGACCATTGTCAGGAGGTATTTTTGTAAAAGGCGCGGGCATGATTAACCAGTCACCACGACGTTTCCTGTTAACTAATATTTCGAAACGATCCGTCAATCTAGCGTCTTGATACGTACAATTAATTCGATGGGTGTTTTGAGGAGTAAGATGTCCTTCCACCAAATCCAAATGAAGATTCATTTCGTATTTATGTTGATTCACCACGTTGATATTAATTTCAGAAATACCAGTATCTATAAACGGTTTTATGATTTCGCGGCGTGATTTATCTTTGATAATCATACATTTGGGGTTAAATTTATCAAAGCATTTCATCAAACTATCAGCAACAATCACAAATTGTGGATATTCAGAATCGTTTCCGGTACGATTATTCGCATAATTAGTGATAATATCTTGGAAATTACGATTGGTTGATTCGCGAACCGGATTCAAATACTGTTTCAATACCTTGATGAAACTCATGTAACCATCGTATTTTTCTAATGGGAAATTGATGTCCACTTTTTTATATCTAAAATATTGGTCAACTAACAATTTACTTTCCTTATAAATAGTGTAAGGTTGTATCAAATTTTTTATAAATGTTTTGGTGTCTCGATTGAATGCGAGTTTATTGCTTACGTAATTAAAAAAGGTCTCAATTCTATCTAATACGTCGAAAATAATATCATCAGGTGAAAGGTCAGATTCAATTTCTGGTGTATTGTTTTGTGGTTTTTCACGAATTTTGATAAATGATTTTTCGATTTTATCGATAAGTTTATTGACAACGTTGTCAAATTCAGCGTCGGACAATTGAAGGGGTTTACTCGATGTACATTTTGTTTTACCACCAATACATTTAACACCGTTTTTTTCGTTGGTGTCTGTTAATAGAAAATTTCCGGATGTGGTAGCATTATATGGGTACTGAAATGTATTTGTTTTATTTTTATTATTATCAAAATAAATTTCTTTGATGTCAAATGTTTGTAATAATTTCTTCTTATCCGCATCTGACATAGTTTTGGATTTTGTAATTTTATCGGTATAAAGACCCGAAACAATAAAAACAGGATTCTCGGATATTTTGATTTTGATGGTAATATCAAGGGATGTATTGGATTTATGTATCTCAAATTCAATTATATCACTAGTAACCTTTTTTATTTTACCTCGATAAACATAGCCATCGGAATCCTTAAATTCAATAATAATATTTTGTGTTTTATTAAATAGTTCATCAGCTTCCACTTTGCTTGTAACTTTAGTTTCGGTGGGAGGAATATTCTTCGTTTTAATTTTTGAAAGTTTATTCATATCATTTCGAATTTCAGACTTATTACTACTAGGAGACTTAAATTGTTGGTATAATTTCAATAAATCAAAAATAGTAATCAATGATTGTAAATTATATTCATATTCGATTAATTCATATCGCTTTGTTGCGCCCGAATTTTGTTGAGCAATTTGTTCTGCCTGTGTTTTCATAATACTGATATCATTGTCTATTTTAGTATAATCACGTATCAGACGCTCAATTTTTGATTTATTTATTTTTTCCTCCCGCATTACCTTGTTTTTTTCTTTACCACACCAAACATAATAATCATAATATGCTTCAAATAATTTGCGATATACACTGTTATTAAAAACATCGTTCAAAAATAGCGCTCTTAATACAGTATATTCTGTGCCGGATTCTTTCAAATAGGTGTAGGTGGGTGTAAAGTCCATGATATTATTGAAATTGATACTCGATGCGGATTGGTCTAAAAACTCGGAAAAAGAGCTATTAATGTTGTTTTCTCTGGGGTAAACGGTTTTAAATAATAACATCAGCATGTACATGACATTTTTTTTACTATTTTCATTTTTTTCAGTATCACTGGCAACCTGTTTTATTTTGTCTTTTCCGAGTATTTTTAATAGATATTTTTTGAGTTTCAATTCGAATTCTTCTCGGAGGAAGAAAAAATCCATGATTTCGAATTGTTCTAATTTAACTAGATAACTGTAAGGATATTCATATTCGTTGGTAAAAAAAGGCGATTCTGCGTATTTTTCCTTGAATTTTTTCGCACTTTCGGGTCTAGGTTCTCTCATAAACATGGAACTTTTTAAAGCAAATTCGGGTTTATTCGGTACATTGCTTTGTATCATGATCTGTATTGGATAAATTTCATAAAACGTGATATCCACACTTTGTTTTTGTTCTTCTTCATTCGATGTTTTAATTAATTTAATTTTATTGTTACGTACATTTTCTATATCATCATCGTTTTTATTAGACATGTGTGATTATACTATATTTCCCGTATACAATATAGTATATTATTTTGAAACACTAGGCAGATGCATAGGCCATAGACGATTCGGAAGTCATGGGTGCCATATTAATGTATTCCATAGGTGGTTCGTGAACGGAATGATTCGCTTCTATACCCGTATCAAATAATTCATGTGGTGAATCTACCGAATGAGTTTCTCCTAACTCCGGAACAAGATTGATTGTGGTTGAGTTTGGAGCATTTTTCCGTAGCGACAGCGGAGAAAAATCTCCTAACTCCGGAGCAAGCTTGCTTGCGGAGGAGTTTGCTATTCGCGTTTGTTGCGATTTGGCTTTTTCTAAAATAGCCTGGGCTTTCTGAATATCTTCGTCGCTGACAGTTTTGTTTTCCATGCCCTCGTTATTCAACATTTCCACGTGATAATTGGTAAATGATTCAGATAAACAACATAATTTGCTGTTTTCATTGAACAAATATTCATTTAATATGGTAAACAATATGGTAATTACAAAGGCAATATAGATATCACGTGTTCCCATCCATGTAATGGCAAAAACCAGGATTTGCTTACTAAAGGTATATTTTAAATAGCCTTCCATACTTTTGCTGAGTTTGATATTGACAAATTTTGAACCAATATTTAAAACGATAATCATGATACCCGCGAATATTTTACTTGTATTTAAATTTTGAACGACTCGGTCAATATGTGTAACAATGTATTTCCACGGATTTTTTGTAAAGGAAATATTGGGTATTTTGGTGATATTCATTGTATTCGTCATCGCAAATGGATTGTTAGGATCTCTGGGCGTTTCTTTTTTCTTCATTTTCATAGTTGTGACCCACTATACCTTATACTGGTATTTTTTTGTATTATTTACCAAAAATGGTAGAGAACCATTCGTTGGAACTTTTGGGTTTGACGATTTCTTCTTCCGTACGCAATTTATTGTTCATGATGGAAAATTTACACATGGGATTGCATGGATTACACACAGAGTGTCCCGAAGTTTGAACTTCCGGAAACACATGTTCCACCATTTCAGGATTGATAGTAAAATCATTGTATTTTATGTCTCCGCCAATATCGCAATGTTTTTGTACAAATAGGTTTTCGTCCTCACTCCTTGTGGGATAGACAACAGGTTCTACATAATTCGTGTATTTTCCTGATTCATAAAAGTTGACCGATGTGAACCCCTCGGCTATTTTTTGGGTATCCATCGCAAAATGATGGAACTGATAATAATAGATAACTACCACACAGAACAGTAGACCATATATGAGATTTTGTGTTGTGTAGTAGGCGATCAAAATAACCGCACATAATTTGCCTAAAATCGAATGACTAAACTGTTCCATTTCCACGGGATAAGTTAAGAAGATAAAAATCAATATTATGAGAGAAAAATCACAAAAACATTTAGAGTATTCAAACTTCATTAATGGAAGAGACGCAATATATACAATAATTGATATAATATCCTTTGGTATTCGATGTGTAATAAATTTCTCTGGGTTTTGTAAGATAGTTTCTCCATATTTTTTATATTTTATTCATTAAAAATGTCTTTAGCAGCAACTGCTTCTTTATGGACAAGTGACAATTCACAAACACAAACTAGAAAACGACAATCTACCATGCGAAAAACCGTGAAAACACGCCCGTATAATGACAATATAGGTGACATGAGCCCCGATGATTATACTTCTACTACGGAAAATTATCAAAATTTACAAAATACCATGCCACCCACAATTGACGATGTGGAAACCTCCAATGCAGCCAAAACGGATCGTGTGAATGAAATGTTGAACAAGATTACGACAGTGAATGCGGAGAACGACGGTAACAAACTCGCAGATTTTCAGCCGATTCATAATCCGTCCATGACGAATAACCGTGAACCTACCAAAGATGCCAATGCCAATTATTACCGTTCTCGTAATTTGGATCCTAGTGAATTGTTACCACAAAGCTTGAAACATATGACTTCAGGAAATTATTTAGCAAATGAGGGTGCTGCAACGGATTACAGCAATTATCAAAAAACCTACGAAGCATCCCCAAAATTGTTTCAAAATCAACCATATTATGCGAAAATGGGTATTGGAGCCACTGGCAGTCCAACCGACGATAAATTAATCGAAAAAATAAATTATATGATTCACATGTTGGAAGAGAACCAAGTGGAAAAGACCGCCAACATAACCGAAGAATTTTTGTTATATTTATTTTTAGGTGTTTTTGTTATCTTTATTGTAGATTCGTTCTCACGGTCGGGGAAATACGTGCGCTAATTACAGGAACCCTGCGGGTTCCTCGTACGCTCCTCCGCCAAGAAATACCCACCCTTTGGGTGGGCATAACGAGACGTAAATTCACGCTGTTATACAGGAAGGGTGGGAGTCCAATCCTTTGTATTTTGTATTGTTGTGTAGTAACAATACAAAAGTCTTGGGTATTTTTCAGTAGTGATAACGGAATAACCTTTCTTATACTCAGAATGTGGCTTTTCCACCGGACAAGTTTGGAGGATTTAGAATATTACCCCTGCCTTTCAAATATATAAATGTATTGATAACGGTCATTGACAAACTGAGAACTTCCTTGAACCACAAACCCACACCTTCCAGCAATGAATATAATATCATTGATGTCTTCCATGTACATGGTCAATTCATTCTGACGTACATTTTGTGTGGTATCATCTTTAAATGTTTCCGTAACAACAACACGTTTATCGTCTTGAACACCCTGGCTTCCTTTGGGTGTAAAATCCGTGGTAACCTTGTAAGAAAAACCCGGGAATTGTACCGCGGCATCCGTAATACGTTTGTCGGAATAATCCTGAGGATTGTTCAAACCACTCGGTACCGCAATAGGCACAATGGGGTTATATTTTGAACGGTCTACCAAATGTACGATCAAATATCCATTAGGCATCAACCAATTGTAGCAATTACGTAAAAATCCGGCTTTATCTTGGAAATGATAGATGGTAAAATTCATACATAAAATATGGGTAAACATTCCACGATCATAAGACATGGAATCCATAGCATTGCCGCATTTGGTATCAATATTAGGATATTTGTGTTGCGCTACATCTACCATCGCATGTGATTCATCAATACCGTAGGCCGGGTAACCTTCTGCGGTCAATTTATTGACTAAATTGCCGGTTCCACTCCCGACATCTAAAAATACGCTGTTCTCCTTGGTAGGATAGGTCATATCCACAATTTGTTTGTATTCAAACTCGACACGAGGTTTCGTTTTGTACAGGTCGTCATAAATCATGGCGTAATAAGAATCATAGATTTCATTGTTGCGTTTTAACACAAATGCCGCATTTTGATTGAATCCCTCGGCTTTATGATTATCCAATTTTTTATACAATGTCATTACGAGTAACATAGCAGCCAATATTATCATGAATATCAACCATTTATTTTTGAAAAAATTCATGTATTTATCACCACTATACTATTATACTATAATAGTTTTTTGTATTATAGACCACGTATCTGAATTCGCGTGTTATTATTGAACAAATCGTTGCCAACCATAGTACCTTCCAAGTTGGTGGTTGAACTTTGGTAATCAAATTTATCGAACAGCCCTGGATGGGTTTGTATGACAGGTTTGCTCGACGAAACAGTGACAGAATAAAGATCGCTACTCAATGAAGGTATATATTGATTACCGACCACATCGACGGGCACCAAAGGACGTGTCTGATTTCTTAAATCGGTTTCCAAGTCGACACGATTTAGGTAACCACTTACCGGTCCACGAGCATTTCCCGGATTAAACATAACCTCAGGATAATAGTCTAAATAAGGGTCTATCTTGACTGTAGCAGTCTGGCGCTGATCGATAATAGGAAGCAACGAATATTTTGTCATGACAGGGCGAGGACTAAAATTAGGACGAAAATCGACATCTGGAAATGTACGATCTGTAATTCGGTTATTTAATTCTTCCACACGATTGTCTTGACCTAAAACGGCGCCAAATGGTGCGCCATAAGGTGAGAGTATGGGGTTATTTTCAGGATTAGATGTCATGAATATTATATATTTCGATATAATATATAATATATATTATTTCACCTATATCATCTCATGGAATTGATTTATAAATTGATAGATAAATTTTTAAGTGAAGAAAAAACAAATACCATTTTGTTGTTTGTTCTATGTATTATCGTCAATGTTCTCCAAACGAATGGTATTTCTATGGTAACAGCAAGCATCATAACACATATTAAATCGGGTGGAAATACAGATGTATATAAATATATTTACATGTTCATTTTCATATCCTTGGTGTTTCTGTTATTTTACCACTTGTATAAGAAGGTTCAGGTGGATTTGATAACAAAATTACGACAATGGACACGTTTCGAATTGTTCCGAATTGTTTTGTTAAATAACAACGAAAATTACAGTCAAAAAAGTTTCATGGAATTAGATTCACCGATTGCTCGATTATCCACCACCAGTTTTATGATGTTCAACGACGTTATTACATTTTTAATACCAACTGTCATTTTCCTTATGGTGATTGTGTTTTATATTTTTTCGATTGATCCTTATTTAGGGTTGTTCTTTGTTGTCGCGAATGGATTGATTTTGTTGTATCCATACTTTTATTTGGAAGAAATAATTAAAAAGAATGACGAATATGAGAAAGTGGCTACCTACAACGAATTTTATATCTTGGAATTGTTGAACAATATGGATAAGATCATTTTTCGCGGTCAGGCTGAGAACGAAATCACGGTGTTCAAGGAATTAAGTAATACTGTTACACAAAAAGCATATGATTTTTATAAAACTACCATTGATCATTCCACCGTCATCACTGTTTTTATTTATATTGTTATGTTCATATTGATATATTACAGCGCGTATTTACGTATTTCGAATAAAATGTCTTTGGCCACTTTTATTACCCTATTTTCAATTATTATATTGTATCGTGAAAAGATGACTGCTCTTATACAGAATATATCAGATTTTGTTGAATTTTACGGACGTATTGAATCAGTGATCGACCATTTTGATGAAATGGATTTGGATTTGAACATAGAAAAAAAAGAGCCGATCGACAGTGATGTTGAATTTGATGTAATTCGTTTCGAAGACGTCAGTTTTAAATATAAAACGTCTCCAAATATGGTGTTGGACCATTTCAATTTAACGTTGAAAACAAATAACAATATCATCGGTATTTGTGGGCTATCTGGGCGTGGTAAATCCACGTTTGCCAAATTATTACTGAAACTTTACAACAATTATACTGGAAATATATTCATCGATGGATGTAATTTGAAAGACATTGATGTAACATGCCTCCGAAAAAACATAACTTATGTGAATCAGAATTCCAAATTGTTTGATCGTGTGCCTATGGAGAACTTTATGTATGGTTGCAACGATGAAGGCAAATGCAAAGAAAATTTGGAATTGATTTTTGAAAAATACCCCAAGATCCGCGATTTATACAAAAACATCGATATTTATAAAAAGAAATCGGGTTCTCTCGGTGAAAACTTGTCGGGTGGTCAACGACAAATTACAAATGTGATTAGTGGATTAATTAATCCTTCCAAAATATTGGTGTTGGACGAACCAACCAATGCGCTAGATCCGAATTTGAAAGGTGAATTGTTGCAATTGATCAGTGATTTCCGAAAATTTAAAAAATCTATCATCATTATTTCGCATGATCGTGAGGTATATTCATTATTTGATGAAAAAATCAATTTGTAAGCAAGGTATAATTACCCCATATAATCAATTTGATTCCATTCAGGGTAAACATAAATATCACCGTGGTACTTTTCCCTCAAATTCAAATTGGGATAATAAATGGTAGAGAACCAGGCAATAAGCCCAATAAACCAGCCATATGTACCATTGGTTAATACAACGTATTTACATGTAGACGCAAAATGTATGGTTGTAACTTCATTCATGACACGAAGTGGTGTAAGCTTGTATTTTGACATGAGTTTTTGACATAATTCATGTTCAAAATCATCTGTAGATATGTATCCGTTATCAAAAGTCAATGAACCCAATACTTTGTCATAATAATCGAAACTAGGACACCAACATGTGGCGTCAGATAGGCGAATATGTACATAGACATCGTTATTAGCACTGTAACGTTCTTTGAAAGGGTTAATCGACATGATGGATGTTTTCACCTCGTCAGAATGATAGAAATCACGGTATATCATTGCTGCTTCTGATGTTTGATAAAAGTTGTCGTTCGCGTAAATGTTATATTCACCCAAGTGGTCACGACATAAAAATCGTGGGAAATCATCGTCTTCGAGTTTGACCATTTTTGTGTGATATTTTGTTCCATTATAATGGAGTGGAATACCTAATTCACACATTTGGGAGTCATATCCGTACGTAAATCGCAGGTCATATTTTTTTGATAGAAGACTACACGCGGTATTACGTATGATTTGGTTTCCCAATCTTCCTCGAGAATGATTGGTATTATTCGACATTGTTCACTGAATATAGTCAAATACAAAAAATATTTATGTTGTTTCATAAACAACATAAACACATTCAGTGATGATATAATGTATACCTAAGTAATCATGGTAGTAGTTTGTAATGAACCCTATCCGAACGAATCAAACATCCAATATACGGAATATTTTGAATGGTTTCCTTACGTATTATCGGATTTTCAAAAGTATTCGATACAGGCGATTATCGAAGGACAACATTCTTTGATAACCGCGCATACGGGGAGTGGTAAAAGTTTACCCGCGGAATTCGCTCTACAATATTTTCATAAAAAAGGCAAAAAAACGATTTATACATCGCCCATCAAGGCACTTTCCAATCAAAAATACTACGAATTTACTGAAAAATATCCGGAGATTTCGTTCGGACTCATTACAGGGGATATTAAATTGAATCCCACAGCGGATGTTTTGATTATGACTGCGGAAATTTTGTTGAATGCGTTGTTTCAAACTCCTCCGGTAGCGAAGCTACCTCTGGAGTTAGGTTGGGACCAAGGTTCATCCACACAACATAATACGCATTTTCAGATTGATATAGATACCGAATTGGCGTGTGTAGTGATGGACGAAATTCACTATATCAATGACCGTGACCGTGGTTCCGTATGGGAAAAAACGATTCTCATGTTGCCCAAACATATTCAAATGATTATGTTGTCAGCTACCATCGATTCCCCACAAAAATTCGCACAATGGTGTGAGCGTGGAGATACTACCAAACAAGTATGGTTGTCGTCCACCACCCATCGTATTGTGCCTCTCACCCATTATGGATTTTTGATAACCAATGAGGGATTTTTCAAGAAGACCAAAGATAAGACACTCCATCAACAAGTTCGTGACGGCACACAGCAACTATTGACACTGAAAACTGCGGTAGGTACCTATCAAGAAGATGCGTACTTAAAACTCGTACGAACTAAGAAACTCATAGAGGAATACGATATGGCTCCTAAACGAGCTCATGTTTTGAATCAACTGTGTACTTTTTTGAAAGATCGCGAAATGTTCCCAGCAATTGCGTTTGTGTTTTCCCGAAAAAATGTCGAGCTTTTCGCGAAAGAAATTACGGCAAATTTGTTGGAGGACGATTCAAAAATCCCCTACATTGTGGCGCGTGAATGTGACCAAATCATCCGTAAATTGCCGAATTACCAGGAATATGCGAATTTACCTGAATACCACCAATTGGTGAAACTCTTGGAAAAAGGGGTCGGAATTCATCATTCGGGAATGATTCCTATTTTGCGCGAAATTGTTGAGCTCATGATTTCGAAAAAATACATCAAATTGTTGTTTGCGACGGAGAGTTTTGCCATTGGACTCAATTGTCCTATCCGTACGGCGATTTTCACGTCGCTCACCAAATTCGACGGGAATGATGACCGTTTTCTTCTTCCTCATGAGTACAATCAGGCCGCGTCCAGATGCGGACGCAGAGGCATTGACACCGTTGGTCACGTGATTCATTGTAACAATTTGTTTTCGATGCCATCGCAATACGAATACAAGAACATGTTGTGTGGTAATCCTCAATCACTGTCATCGAAGATGCGTATTTCGATGCCCTTTGTGCTCAATCTGATGAAAACCTACGGAAACAAGGTAGACGCATTGGCATTCATCAATAATAGCATGATTCGTGCGGAATTGGATAAAAATCAACAGTCTATATTGAAACATATTTATGAATTGGAATATCATGTGAATAAACAACAATTATCTATGTCTTTTGTGAGAACACCTGTAGATATATGTAAAGATTACTTGTCACTTACCAAGATACTGAATACACTAACGAACAAAAAACGCAGAGAGGCCGAACGTCGTATAGAACAGTTGGTAGATGATTATAAATTCATCAAGGAAGATGCTATACAAATCGAAACATGTATGAAATTGGAAATGGAGTTGATAAAAGAGCGCGAAGAATTCAAGTATGGTGAAACCTATTTATCCACAAAAATAGATAATATTTGTTTTTTATTATGTAAACACGGGTTTTTATGGCCTCATGATTGTGAATCCGACCTCAAAAATTATATGCTTACTCGCAAAGGAAAGATGGCATGTTCGTTGGCCGAAATGAATCCGATTGTCATGGCCGAAATGTTGGAGACGACGAATTATATGCGTGATTTGTCACCGATACAAATCGTAAAATTGTTGTCATGTTTTACTGACGTGAAAGTGTCCCAAGATGTTCGATTGTCAGTACCCACGACAGAGGATGCGGCCGTGAGAAAAATTGCGGAAGGATACCAGAAAATCATCGATAACTATCATGAGTATATTCCAGAACAAAACATCACGATTTCAAACAATGGTTCTGAAGGTGATTTGGAAATGATGTATGATTTGATAGACATGATGGAATATTGGTGTTTATGTCAGGACGAGGCACAATGTAAAGAATTTATTCAAACGAAATTGGCGGAAAAGTCAATTTCGATCGGGGATTTTACCAAGGCCATTTTGAAGATAAGCACCATGGTGAAAGAATTGATGAATGTCTGTGAACAAAATGAAGATATGTTGGAACTGTTGTCCAAATTAGGTGTGATTGACGCAATGATTTTGAAATACATTACTACAGCTCAAAGTTTGTATATTTAGTGAAAATTTTAAAATGAGATTGTTTCGGAACCTGTGTCACTATCTTTGGAAGACAATTCAGGTGAACTTGTGCGGTCCATCACATACAATGGTGGTACACATCCACCATAAATTTCCAATATTTCTTTCACTACTTCCTCACGTTCAATGTCCCCCATCTCAAATTCAATGCTGGAGATCGAATTCGATCGGCATCCGCGAAATTTATCTAAAAAATCGTGCAATCCATTGATTACTCCAGCACGGTCATGTTGGTCCAAATCACCGGTAATTACCATGCGCGAGTTCTCACCCAAACGGGTAAGCAACATCTTCATTTGATTTTGCGTACTGTTCTGCATTTCGTCTGCCACAATCCATGTATTTTTAAAAGTGCGTCCACGCATGTATCCCAATGGAGCGATTTCAATGATTTTCTCTTCCAATAAATGTGTAACCTCAGATGGACTCATGAATTTATACAAAACGTCATAAATGGGTCGAATCCAAGGTGCCATCTTGTCTTCAAGCGTCCCGGGTAAAAATCCCAAGTCTTCGTCGGCACATACAGCGGGTCGGGTAAAAATTAACTTTTCATATTTTCCCAATAAGAAATTTTTTACGCCATATTCTGTACCAAAGAGAGTCTTGCCTGTTCCTGCCGGACCCGTCGCTATAATTATTTTGTGGTTAGTGTTGTTGAGCATGTGGGCATATCTTGCTTGCGACTTATTTTTGGGTTTGGTGAATTTGGCGTCGACCAGGGACTTCTCTTTTGCGGACAAATAATGGAAATTTTCAAACACGGTTTTCAAACATTCTTTGGACGATTCCTTTCCGAGATTGTATTGTGCGAGTTCTTCCTCGATGTGTCGTGTCGTTTGTTTTCGATTATTGTTACCGCGGCGCTTTACTAGACTCATTTTTATAAATGGGGGATTTTATACATTACCTACCTAAAAATTCCTAAAGTTTCGCATATATCATGTATTTATTGAATTATTTTTTTGGTAGTGTTACTGTAAAATTGATAATTCATAATTATAAAAAAATATATTGTAAAAATACTATATGAACAATTTAATATGAGTGGTTATTACGACATTTTTACGTCAGAATTGGAGAACGAAGAAATGGAACAAGAGATTATTGTTATAGAAGGTGATGTTGGCAGTAGTGACAGTGACAGTGACAGTGATAGTGATAGTTATACTAGTTACAATTCACACCTCACATGGAGAGATATTCCCGAACCTAATTCTGAATTGGAACGTATTCAAGAAAATGTAGAACGTATTTACAATTTAGA
>Ga0194055_10001270_pt1 | contig 20578 bp, 20 predicted proteins | sample SepL449m_MetaG_FD_155482 | JGI IMG/M metagenome (GOLD analysis project Ga0194055, IMG submission 155482) | Anoxic zone freshwater microbial communities from boreal shield lake in IISD Experimental Lakes Area, Ontario, Canada - Sep2016-L442-9m | ecosystem: Environmental > Aquatic > Freshwater >...
AGAGCGATGTAAGTGGCACCTCGGCGGTTGGGATTGCCCACAAACCGTCGCGCTCGATGGCAAAGGCATCGTCGGCAAATTTCGGTAGGTGACCCGTAGCCGTAAGCGTTGCGGTGGACACCAGCGTTGGTGGGCGGATCTCTTCGAACGCATCGGCGTTGCGATCGAGCGCCAGTTGGCACAACGCTCGCGCCATCGTGGCGCCCAAACCGCGTTGCAGCGTAAACATCGCGCCGCTGATCTTGGTGCCGCGCTCGTTGTCGAGAATGCCTAACGCCGTTGCTGTTTCCCAGTGCGGCACACGCTGATGCTCGGGGAACGAAGCAGGCATATTGACGGGGCCTTTGACGACCGGATTGTCTTCTTCGCCAGCACCATCGGGGGCGGCGGGATGCGGCAGGTTGGTGATGCGCAACAGCACATCGTGCAACGCTGACGACAACTCGTCGCTCTCGCTAGCAAGGCCGCGCTCGCTCTCGCCAAGTTCACGACTGGTGGCCATGGCGGCTTCGGCTGCCTGCGCATCGCCAGCCTTACGCGCAAGCCCAACGGCTTTGCTGAGTTCGTTGACTTGGCGCCGATGTTCGTCGCGCTCGGCCGTGATATCGCGTAGACGCGCATCGAGATGTGCGGCCTTGTCGAGCTGCACAAGAAGTTCGGGCTGCCCCCGACGAGCAAGCGCGAGGCGCACGCCATCGGGATCGGTACGGAGGAGGCGAACATCGATCACGTGCGCAGGCTAGCGGCGCAGCACGGCCCTCGTCAGATGAGTTACTTCGGTCAGATGAGCGTGAACGTGTTGCCCCCATTAGGGTCGCGTCGTGCCAGCAGTTGAAGTTGACGATCTTGTGGTGCGATACGGCGACCTTGTCGCTGTAGACCACGTGAGTTTCTGTGCCGAAGCCGGTGCCATCACTGCGGTGCTTGGGCCAAACGGCGCAGGCAAAACCAGCACCATCGAAGTGTGCGAGGGCTACCGCTCCGCCACGTCGGGTAGCACCACGGTGCTCGGCATGAACCCGCAAACCGAGCAGACCAAGCTCAGCCGGCGCATGGGCGTGATGCTGCAAGAGGGCGGCGTGTCACTCGGCGCCCGTGTTGGCGACATTGCTCGGTTGTACTGCGATCTCTATGGCAAGGGTGTGAACCCGTCGGGGTTGCTCGAATCTGTGGGCCTCGGAGAGCGCACCCGCTCGAGCTATCGACGGCTATCGGGCGGAGAAAAGCAGCGCCTGTCGTTAGCTCTGGCGTTGGCCGCTCGACCCGACGTTGCCTTTCTCGACGAACCCACATCGGGTGTCGACATCACCGGTCGTCAGCTCATTCGAGGCATCGTGCGCGAGCTCGCAGATCAAGGGTGCGCTGTGGTGTTGGCCACTCACGAACTCGACGAAGCCGAACGCGTTGCCGATCACGTTGTCATCTTCGATCGCGGCCGCATCATCGCCGACGGCACGCTCGACGAGCTGCGCCGCGGCCACGACGAAATCCGTTTCCGAAGCTCAGCCACGCTAGCGATCGCCGAGTTGTCGGCTGCCTTGGGCCTCACGGTGCGAGCACTGGGCGACGGCGAGTTCGTGATCGACGGCGATGCCCAACACGTTGGCGCACTCACCACATGGCTCGCCCAACAGAACGAACCGCTGGCCGATCTGCGCGCTGGCCGCCAACGACTTGAAGATGTGTTTCTGCGTCTCACCGGCGGCGCCTCATGAGCATGCTCAGAGCGCAACTCCGTGCCGAACTGCAAGCCACCATGCGCAACGGCGAACAACTATTACTCACCTTGGGCATCCCAGTGATGCTGCTGGTGTTCTTCAGCTTGGTCGACATCTTGCCAACCGGCACCAAAGACCCCATCGACTTTCTGGCACCCGGCGTGCTTGCGTTGGCGGTGATGTCAGCCGCCATGGTGAGCCTGGGCATCGGCACCGGGTTCGAGCGTTCGTACAAAGTGCTCAAACGCTTGGGCACTACGCCGCTTGGCAGAGGCCGTCTCATCGTTGCCAAGATTCTCTCGGTGGTCATGGTCGAACTCGTACAGTTCGCGGTGCTCATCCCCATCGCCTATGCACTCGGCTGGAGGCCCGCATCGCCGCAGTGGCTCGGCGCTCTCGCTGGTGTCGTCGTGGGCACGATGGCATTCGCAGGCATCGGCCTCTGTCTCGCCGGTCGGCTTCGCGGCGAGATCAACTTGGCGGCGCAGAACGGGCTCTATCTGGTGCTGTTGTTGCTGGGCGGAATGGTGATCCCATTCTCGAAGCTTCCTGGCGCGCTGTCGTCGGTGGCCAAGGCGTTGCCCTCGGGAGCGCTGTCTCAGGTGCTGCGAGTCTCGCTCACGCATTCGGGCGGCGCATCAACCTCGGCGTGGCTCATCTTGGTCGGCTGGGCCGTGGTGGCGCCCGCGGCGGCCACACGCTTGTTTCGCTGGGAGTGAGCTAGTTCGACCGCTCGGGTTCGGGCGCCGGCGGCACCTTGTCGAACACACTGGTCACGTGTTCGTACGTAAGCATGTCGGCATCGCCAGCCGCTGCGTTGGCAGCGGCTCCGCGCTTGCGGATGTAGCTCGAGTCGAGGTTGGCGCCGTCTTTATACGGACCGAAATACATATAGATGATGATGCCCCACAGGTAGAACGAGCCACCGACTTTCATGATCGCACCAGCGATCTGCTGATCGTTGGCCACCGTAAGACCCCACACGCGAACAGGCACGTTGTAGTGCTTATAGACCGGTCCCTCGGCAAAGGTGAGCCAGCCGGCAGGAACCGTGGGCACGATGCTCTGCAAGAACAAGTACCCCATTCGTGCGGGATAGCTGATGTGCAGTTCTTTAAACGGACCGAGCACCGGCATCCACATCAGCAGTGCCGACATCACGAGCAAGAAGTGAATCGAATAGTGCAGCACGCCGATTTGAGTAGACGTGTTCACGACTCCGGGAATGTGGGTGACCATCACCGTGAGATTGAACAGCACGCCCGCAACCGCTGGCTTCGACATGAACTTCACGAAGGTGTAGCCGCGGCCTTGACCCACGATGAGGCGCAATAACCACTCGGGCATCGAAAGCAACGCCAAGGGCGGCAACAGATAGGCCAAGACCATGTGCTGAAACATGTGCACCGAATAGAGGTACTTCTCGCCGATGTCGTGGACGGGCCAATCGCTGGCACCCCACAACATGATCATGGTAAACACGAAGAGCCACTTCTGGCGGTTGGTGACAACCACGCCACCTGGCCCAACCGCACGGGGTCCGATGACGCGAACCGAGTACACCCACGCACCAATGAGGAACGCGACCAGACCCCAGACTTCGAGGTGAAGTTGAAAGGCCCAAGGATCGGCTGTGATATCGAACGCGGCCAGCATGATGGCCCCCTTCCGGCTTAGTTGCCGGCGAAGAACTGGAACGTGCAGAGCGCAGCGAGATATACGCCTACTGCAAGAAACAGGCCCGAGTAGAACAACAAAGAAAAGATCTTGTTGTCGAAACGCAGGTGCATGAAGAAGCTCACAACGGTGACGAACTTGATCACCATCAAGATCAACAGCACCGGCATGAAGAGTGCACCAATGTGCATATACGTGAGTGCTACCTCGAAGGCCGTGAGCAACGCGAGAACCAGCGCCACCTTCACATAGCCCATATCGGTCAAGCCGTGACCGTGTGCGCCATCGTCGTGAGCGTGATCCGCGTGGGCATCGGCAACTTCAGTTGAGTGTTGAGTGCTCATGCTCAGGACCTCACGAAGGAATCAGGTAGACGAGGGTGAAAATGATGATCCACACGATGTCGACGAAGTGCCAGTAGAGACCGATCATCTCAACCACTTCGGCTTTGTCGCCCGGGATACGGCTGCGGCTCACCATGCCCACAAGCGCCATCAACATGATGATGCCGACGGTCACGTGAACACCATGGAAGCCCGTGAGGGTGAAGAAGCTCGAGCCAAACAAGTTGGTGGTGAAGCCAAGACCCTCGTGAACAAACTCGGTGAACTCGAATACTTGAGCGCCAACGAACGTTGCGCCTAGCAACGCAGTGACCGTAAGCCAGTTCATCGTGTTGCGGTCATCGCGACGCTGAGCTGCCGACACGGCGAGCACCATCGTGAGCGAACTCATCAGCAGCACGAATGAGCTAATCGAAGTGAGCGGGATGTTGTAAAGCTGCGACGGCGTGGGTGAACCCTCGTGACGACCGCGGTACAGCATGTAGGTAGAGATGAGCCCACCGAACAGCAAGCATTCGCTGCCGAGGAACATCCACATGGCCAGCTTGTTGTTCGACAAGCCGGTGCTCGTTGTGTGGCCGTGGGCGTGGTCGTCGTGACCGTCCGCTGGTGGCGTGTGAACTGCTACGTCAGCCAAGGGTCGCCAACTCCTTCGTGGGGCCACCGTCGACTGGTGGTTCGTAATCGGATTCGTCGGCAACCGATGGCTCCATCGACCAGCCGAACATTGCGAGCAAGATCACGACGCCACCGAACACGGCGAGCAGTCGGGCGAAGATGATGCCGTAGGCAACGATGGGCAAGCCAACGGCCAAGATGATGGGCCAGTACGACGGCGACGGCAAGTGAATGTGCTTGTCGGCCCGAGTGGCCTCGTCGGCCATGATTTCTTCGTACGTTGACACCTGGTGGATCTCACCGGTTGCTTCGTTCTCTTCGTACTTGCGATGGAAGAACTCGTCGAGTTCGTGCACCGTTGGGATGGCATCGAAGTTGTGCTCCGCTGGCGGGTTCGAGGTCATCCACTCAAGGCTGCGAGCATCCCATGGGTCGGCCGGCGCAATCGGTGCGGTGCGGTAGGTGTAGATCACGTTGATCAAGAACATCAACACGCCTATGGCGAGCACGAACGAGCCAACGCTGGCAACACGGTTCCAGAATGCGAGGTTGAAGAAACCCTGGCCGGCGCGGAACTCTGTCCAGACCTGCATACGGCGCGGCTGACCCTGCAAACCAAGAATGTGCATCGGGCCGAACGTGAGGTTCATGCCCAACACCATCAGCCAGAAGTTCCACTTGCCCAGACGCTCGTTGAGCATCTTCGCGAAGATCTTTGGCCACCAGTAATAGAAGCCTGCGAAGAGACCGAACACCGCGCCACCGAAAAGCACATAGTGGAAGTGAGCGACGATGTAGTACGTGTCGGTCTGCTGAGTGTCGGATGGCGCCACAGCATGGGTCACGCCCGAGAGGCCACCAATGGTGAACTCAATGATGAGGCCCACGGCAAACAACATTGCCGTGGTGAAGCGCAACTTGCCGCCCCACAGGGTCATGGTCCAGTTCACGATCTTCACGCCCGTTGGGAGAGCAATGGCCATCGTTGCAACCGAGAACACGGCGACGCTGACAGGGCCAAGACCGCTCGCAAACATGTGGTGCGCCCACACGCCCCAACCGAGGAAGCCGATGGCTGCACCCGAGAACACTACGAACTTGTAACCGAACAGTGGCTTCTTCGAGAACACCGGCAGCACTTCGCTGACGATGCCGAACGACGGCAGCACCAAGATGTACACCTCAGGGTGACCAAAGATCCAGAACAAGTGCTGCCACAGCAACGGATCGGCGCCCTTTTCAACGCTGAAGAACGCAGCACCAAAGTTGCGCTGAAAGCTGAGCAAGAACAACGCCACGGTGATGACCGGAATTGCGAAGAGCAGGAGGAACTGCACGACCAACACCATCCAGGTGAAGATCGGCATCTTCATCAAGTCCATGCCCGGTGCCCGCATGTTGAGCACGGTGACAATCAAGTTGATGGCACCGGTGAGCGACGCAATACCGGTGATCTGCAAGCCCAGTGCCCAGAAATCGACGCCGTGGCTTGGCGAGAATGCCAAGGCCGTGTTGGGTGCGTAGGCGAACCAACCTGAGTCAGCAGCGCCACCCAAGAACCACGACGTGTTCAGAAAGACGCCACCAAACAAGAAGCACCAAAAGCCAAAAGCGTTGAGGCGAGGGAACGCCACGTCTCGTGCACCAATCTGCAGAGGCACGAGATAGTTGGCGAACGCTGCCGCCATTGGCATCACGAACAAGAACACCATCGTGGTGGCATGCATCGTGAACATCTGGTTGTATGCGCCAGCGCTGAGCACCTTGTTGTTCGGTGCCGCAAGTTGCAGGCGGATGAGCAAGGCCTCGACGCCACCAATGACAAAGAAGGTCATTGCCACGACGCCGTACATGATACCGAGCTTTTTGTGGTCGACGGTGAAGACCCATGAGCGCCAACCGGTGCTCTCGACGGGTCGCTTAAACACACCAAAAGATGTGCTCGGCGTTACATACGCAGAACTACTGCCAGCAAGTGCTGGAACTGAGTTTCGTTCGGAAATAGCCATCTACGTTGCTCCGTTACTTCCGCTCGGTGAGGTACGCGACGAGTTTGTCAATTTGGTCCTCGGTGAGTCCTAGGTTCGGCATGCCGCGGTACTTGCCACCGGTGGCGGCGAGTTGGGTCGGATCGGCATACATCGGCTTTTTTGCCGGGGGATTGCGTAGCCATTCGCGCAGTTGCACCGTGTCGAGACACTGCGGTGTGACGCCTTCGAGATAGGCGGCTGTGAACTGAGCGGATGGCGTGTTCCAGAGCTTGGTCTTGCAGGCGGCGGTCTGGAGATCGAATGCTGCACCTGCAAAGGTGGTGCGTGTCATCAAGTTGGTGAGGTTCGGCACGACACCCGCATAGACGTACTTGTCGGGACGGGCGATCACCACTTTGCCGTCGGAGCCAACGATTCCGTTTACCTGGTGACAGCGGGTGCAGTTGGTGATGAAGAGGGCCTCGCCCTCGCTGGCCTTGGTTCCCGTAGCCGGAGCGGTATACGGCTCAAGTTGGTTGGCCACCCAGGTCTTGAAGCCGGCGGCATCGAGTGACACTGCCTCCATCCGCATGTACGCGTGCGAGAGGCCACAAAACTCGGTGCACTGACCGGAGTAGATACCGGGCTGATCGGCTTGCATGCGCAATGTCTGCACACGACCTGGCACGGCATCGCGCTTTCCGTTGAGCTTGGGGATCCAGTAGCTGTGAATGACGTCGCGGCTCGAGATGCGCAACAGCACATGCTGGCCGGCAGGAATTACCAACTGGCCACTGGTAACGATTGGCTTCTCAATACCACCGCAGCCGGCTTGGGCTGGATAGTCGTATTCCCACCACCACTGCTGACCGGTTACGTTCACGACACACTCGGTGTCGCTGGTCTTGGCAAGCTGGAACAACGTGGACACGGTTGGGATACCGATGCCGATGAGGATGAGCGCTGGCAAAATCGTGAGTGCAATTTCAAGCGCTGGCTTGCCGTGGCTTTGCTTAGGGATGGCCTGCCCGCGATCGCGGAACTTGAACACCGAGTAGCCGACCGCAGTGGCGACGATGACGAGAACTATGCCGGCTATACCGAACGGCCAGACCTGCAGGTTTGCGATCTTTCGAGCGTTCTCGCCAGCGGGCTGCCACGTGTCTTGCGGAGCATCTTTGGCGCAGCTGCTCAGCACGGTGAATGCTGCAAGGGCAGCAACCGGCATCGCCCACCGACGACCCCGAGTCGAATTGGATGTCATCAAGTCTCCCGACTGATTCTGCACGTTTTGAACGGTAGTCATGTTGCTCTGAAGCGGCTTTGTCGTAACGGGGTGGCTCATGGCACAACAATCGCGACGACGGCGCCTTCAACACCGGGCACGTTAAACGTGAACGGTGTTTCGGATGCGTTGGATGGCAGGACTGGACGCACCACCAAGAACTGGGCCCCGCCTTTGCCGACAGCCTGGGTGCAGGTCTTGAACGAGGTCTCGACCGAGGTGCCGTTGACATCGACTTTTTCGGTGCCAAAGTCGGCAACAAGGCGATGCGGTTCGGTATCGAGGTTCTCAAAGCGAATGTATGAGTACTTAGAGCGAGCCAAAGTAACCGTGTCTTGAGCCCCGATGACGCCGATGACCTTGGCGTGCAGCTTGCCACCGCTGAGCACAATCGTGGCCGACAGGTTTGACTTAGCGGCAACCGCGCGGGATGCCTTGGTGTCGGCCTCGCCCGCTGTCTCGGTGCCGCAGGTGTTCTCTTCGAACGACGGCACCTCGTGCTTGACGATATGACGGCCCCCGGCAACGGCACTGGTAACACCGGCACCGATGATGCCCACGGCGCCAATGGTGCACAGGGCTGCGACGAGCGAACGACCGACGTTGCGCTTTGCGGCAAGCAGCGAGCCGAACAGCAACACGATGGAAGCAATCGCACCAAAGGCAATGGCCCCGGCCACTGCGGGGAGGCGAAGCATGATGCGCGAGAACGAAAAGATGATCACGCCGAGACCGATAGCGCCCAGAACGGGCAACTCAAGTGGGTGCATGATGCGGCGGCGAACCATTGTGTTGTAGGCGGCATCGCCCGACGCCCGCTCGCTCCATGACTGCACCATCCACTCGACCGTGGAAACGATGAGCACGATCACTGCCATCCATGTAATGGCCCTGCCGACAACAAGACCCACCGGAAGCAGTGCAGCGCCGAGGCCAGCGACCAGTGGCCACATGCTGCCGGGAGGCGTGGTGTTGGTAGCCGCAGCAGTTGCCACAGCGGCTGAGTTGTCGGCCGCTACGTTGCTGTCACGCACCCAAAGGTTGATGCCCACGAGGAACACCAACGCAAGCGTTGCCGACACGAGACCAATAATGCCGACCGTGCTGTTGTCTTGCGTGGTGCCATAGATGATGGCACTAGCAAGCGCTACAACACTGGCGCCGATGAAAAGTTTGGATCCTGTGGTGAACATCTGTATTTACCTGCTCACTTTGTGACGTAGACCACGAACCACAGCATGCTGAACGCAACTGCGATGAAGTACCAGTAGATGGCGTGGGCGGTAACGATCTCACGCTCGTTCGAGCGCCCACCGAGATAACGAAATGCTGTGACGAACGAGAAGACCATGCCCACGATGATGAGCGCCAGCATCGTGCCGGTCACTGCGTAGAACATGACTCCATAGCCGCTGCCGGTTTTGTCGACAATGGGAAGTGCCATCTGCACATACACCGCTACTTGAGCGTTGATGATTGCCAAGCCGAGCAACGCGGTGAGCCCGAGGGCGACACCAACGTGCTGCTTATCGTCGCGACGGGCGGCGTAGACAGCCCACTGACCGAACACGCAGATACCCACAAACCCAAGCAGCATGATGTTGCTCGCCACCTCGGGAATGGTGATCTTCTCTGGTACCCAATGACCGGTTGCCGCAATGGCGTCGTTGCGGAAGCGCAGCCACATGGCCAACATGCCGCCAACGAGCATTGCGCCTGCGGCTGCGGCCAGCGATGCGCCAACAAAGAGTTGACGACGCGCGGCGGGCGCAGGGGCTGGTGGAAGAGCGAGCATCAGGAGTTCCTCCCGGTGTCTTTGAGGTCGAGTAGTGGCTCGGCAGATGCAACTGAGTGCACCTCGGCGAAGTTGTTGGCAGGCGCCGGCGACGACGTGGCCCACTCAAGCGTTTGCGCATCCCATGGGTCGTCGCCAGCTGCGGGGCCGCTGCGGAAACCCTTGAGCGCTACTGCGCCGAAGCTGAGCACCGTGAGCAACATGGCAACGTGACCAACGGTGACCAACAGGTTCCAGATGTTCTGCGGACCCGAGTAGTCGAAGGTGACCGAGCCAGCAGGCTGATCGGCGAATCCGGCCACGTAATAGGGCAACGATGAGAGCACCACGGCGAGCGTTCCGAGCAGGGCCAGCGGGATGAGTGCCTTCTCGCTGAGACGGCGACCCCACAGCTTGGGACCCCAGTAGGCAACCGCACCCATGGCAGCGATCACTGCGCCATACAACACATATGTGGTGACGCCTTCCTCGAAGACGGTGCCAGTGAGGCCGAGGTCGGTGACGCCATTGACGAGCGCACCGAGCATGCCGACGAGCACCATCGAGACGCCAAAGAATCCAAACAGGAACGCAGCCGTGATCTTCGGGCGGGTGCCTGTAAAGGCCAGCGGCGCAAGCAGCAACACCACCAACAAGCCGGCGAGCGGAAGACCCATAAACACGAGGTAGTTGACCAAGTCGGCGATCTTGGTGCTGAGGTGATCAAGGTTGAAGCCCGAACCCGACCAAGGCAGCGACTGATTGACCTGAGTGATGCCGCCAAGTGCCGCAACCCCAACGAGCGCAAGACCGGCGAGCACAACGTTGCGCATGGGCATACGACGGCGAGCCGTGACTGGAATCATTTCGGCGGCAAAGCCGATGGCTGGCAAGGCGAACAAGAACGTGGTGGGCTGCGTGAGCGTGAAGCCAAGGTAGTTGAGCACCCCGGTGTTGCCGCCGAACGGGACCTTGTTATAGCGATAGCTCACATAGAGGTAGATAACCGTGCCGGCGGCCACTGGCAACACCAGCAACAGGCCAAGTGCGCTCACGAGCGCCGACCAGGAGAACAGCGGCACACGACGCATGTTCATTCCGGGGGCCCGGGTGGTGAGCACCGTGGTGGCGATGGAGCCAGCAACGGCGGTGAGGCCGAACAGCACCACGGCGTACGCAGCGATGAACAGCGCCACGAATGTCGGGGCGCCGCCGCCAGGGCCACCGTTTGCGGCGATGGAGATGACGATCAGCACCATGCCGAAGAACCACGCCCAAAAGCCAGCGGCAGCGAGACGAGGGAAGGCCAGCGAACGAGCGCCGAGCTGCAGCGGGACAACGGCAACGGCGAGGCCCAGCATGATGGGCAGCACAGCGAAGAACGCCAGCCCCACCCGGTTGATGGCGAAGAGCTGCGTGATGCTGTTCGCATTGAGCGTTGTTGTGGCGGCATCGATGCGCTCGAAGCCAAGCAGGGCTCCGACTGCAGCGATTCCGAGTAACGCCACGAGTCCAGAGACGATCAGCATTCGCCCAAGGCGTTTGTGATCGCTGGTGGTCACCCAAGCGGCAACGGCAGATGGCGCGTGTGTAGCGCCGGCGCCCGCGAAGGCCGTGTGCGAGGCAGTGTCAATTGTGGTCATGGGCAACAGCTCATTTCGAAACAGCACATGGCGGTGCGCGTGCATCCGCCGGAGCGGCTCAAATTCGGGTCCGTTCTTTCTTCGACATTACCCACAGCGGCTACTGCGAGCCGAAATCTCCGCGCACTTCGGTGAAAAAATCTTGGCACGTGGAAAAGCACAAACAGGTCGGTGGAAAGACGTCAGAAACCGTGGCGGACAAGGACATCGAGGGTGAGAACCCCGAACAACAAGGTGACGTAGCTAATGCTGTAGCCAAAAAGACGCATTGCCTTTTGCGGCTCGGGGTGACGCGACAGCGCGATTGTGCCGCCGATAAAGAGCGCACCGAGCAGTGCCGCTGAGACGCCGTAGATCCATCCGAGGTGCCCCACGGGAATGAGCACCATCGTGAAACCGACCATCACGATTGTGTACGCGAGCATCTGTCGCAGGACCTGTTTGAGCGGGGCGACCGCCGGCAACATCGGCACACTGGCCGCCCGGTAGTCGTCGACATGGCGAATGGCCAGCGCCCAAAAGTGAGGCGGCGTCCACAAGAACATAATGACGAACAGCACAACGGGAGCCCAGCCCACGCTGTTGGTGACCGCCGACCAACCAACCAACACCGGCACAGCGCCAGCGGCGCCACCGATGACAATGTTCTGCTTGCTCGTTCGCTTGAGCCAAATGGTGTAGATGAAGACGTAGAACAGCGTGGCCGACAGGGTGAGGCAAGCCGACAAGAAGTTGGCGCCGCTCCACAACACTGCAAACGCAATCACCTGCAAGGCCGATGCGAACACCAATGCATTGCGTGGCTTGATGAGCCCAGTGACCAATGGTCGGCCCTGCGTACGCACCATCAGCTTGTCGATATCGCGATCGACGTACATGTTGTAAGCGTTTGCCCCACCTGCGGCCAGTGCGCCACCCAACAAGGTGATGAGCACCAGCGTTGTGGCGGGCCAGCCGCCTTTGGCCAGCACCATCGTGGGAACGGTGGTAATCAGCAGCAGTTCGATGATGCGCGGCTTGGTGAGCGCTACGTATCCCCCAAGCACAGTTGTCGGGGTGCGCCGACCGCCATGAGCAACACCACCCGGCGCAAGCCGAGAAGGAACAAGGGGGCGAGAGCCGACGGACATCGGCGCTTATCGTAGGGGTGATAGTTGCGGGTTCCTAGCTCGGAGCCATGCGAATGCCCGTTTCATGGTGAAGGGCGCGAGAATGGCGGCCGAGTATGCACACCATGGCCACCGCACCGACCCCCATCGTGGTCGACCAACCCGAACAGGACGAGTCGGTACTGCCCGATACTCCGTGGATTGTGTTGGTGTGGAACGACCCCATCAACTTGATGAGCTATGTCACCTTTGTGTTTCAGAAGTTGTTTGGCTACAGCCTCGAGAAGGCCACTGAGCTCATGCTCGATGTGCACCAAAAGGGCCGCGCCGTCGTCTCGAACGGCACCCGCGAGAAAGCCGAGCTCGACGTCTTCCGGCTGCACGAACACGGTTTGTGGGCCACGATGCAGCGAGACGGCAGCTAGCTCGTGGCCCGTAAACCCAAACCACCTGTAGAGCGCACTAGGTCTGGCTTCCGTCTCAATCTGCAAGAAGAAGAACGCGACCTCGTGCTGCGCCTGATGGGCGAGCTACGCGCATTACTGCTTGGGCCCAACGAGGACGATCGCCTCCGTCGGCTCTTTCCTACGGCCTACCACCAACCCGGTGACCAAGCCATGGATGACGAATACCAACGGCTCATGCGCGAAGACCTTGTGGCTTCACGCCTCACCGGTCTCAACCTTGTCGACGAATGCCTCAGCGGAGCCAGCGGCGACAGCGCTCCACTCAGCGAAGCCCAACTGTTCGCGTTCGTGCAAGCCCTGAACGGCCTACGGCTGGTGTTGGGCACGATGCTCGATGTCGGCGAAGACGACGACCTACAAGACATCGGCGACGATCATCCGCTGGCTGGCGAACACCACCTCTACGGATTTCTCAGCTGGTTGCTCGACTGGTGCATTCGCGCCTTGCAGTCGTAGCTTCCGGGCACTGCCCCACCGAGGGTTACTCTGGCCAGATGGCATCTGCTCCCGAGTTCGCAAACCTCATCGTCAGCACCACCGCCGCCGCCGACGACTTCAGCGGTGACAGCCGGGTGGCATATCTCACGTTGAACCGACCCGAGCGCCTCAACGCCTTGTCGCACGCGATGCTCCAAGACATCGTCGGTGCCTGCAGATGGCTCGATGATCAGGCATCGATCAAGATCGTTGTGGTTCGCGGTGCGGGCCGCGCATTTTCGGCGGGCTTCGATCTCAACGACTTCCAACATCCTGATCCAGCACTCACCCCACGAGATGCCGCCGACCTCGGCCGGCTCGCTACCGAAGCACTCGCCAACGTGCGCCAACTCACGATCGCTTCAGTGCACGGGCACTGCGTTGGCGGCGGCGTTGTGCTGACCTCGGCCTGCGATATTCGTATTGCGGCAACCGACGCTCGCTTTGTGATTCCCGAAGTCGATCTCGGAATCCCCTTGGCATGGAGCGGTATCCCCCGGTTGGTGCGCGAGCTTGGACCTGCCATCACCAAAGAGCTCGTGCTCACCTGCCGCCCATTCGACGCTCACGAAGCACGCACCTTGCGATTCGTGAACCATGTAGTGAGCCCGGCCGATCTGGCCGCCGAGACCGACAAGCTCGCCCGCGAATTGGCGGGCAAGGCAACCTTTGCGCTGCGTTCGACGAAGCAACAGGTCAACGCTGCGCTCGACGAAATGGTGAGCACGGGCCGTAATGCAAACGATGCCGACTCGCTGGTCTACGCAATGACCGACCCCGAAGGTCGAGAGGCGAGCCGTCGTTATCTGTCGGGGCTGCGCAAGAAGTAAGCGTCAGTCGGGCTCGCGTGCCACGACAAACTTGAAGGCGATCGCCGCGCTGCTCAGCGCAGCGGCCGCCGCCAAACCCGGACCCGGCTTGGGTCCCCAAAGATTGCTACGGCCCTTGCGCCACCAAACCATGGCACCAACGACCCAGGCCGAACTGCTGATCATGGCGGCGGTGAAGGCCCGCTGCTTCAGCGCTGGGGTCACCGCTACGGCGCCGGCAAGAGCAAGGTCGATCGGCAGGTATGCCGGGAACGTGGCCAGACACTGGCCGATACCCGCCGCGACACCTTTGCCGCCACGAAATCCGTTCCACACCGGAAAGCAATGCCCGTACACGCTGGCCGTGCCAGCGATATGAGCCCCCGCGGGCCCGGCAACCAGACCACCGATGCCGCTCGCCAAGGCACCCTTTGAGATGTCGCCGACCATCACGGCGGCACCGGCTTTCTTGCCGAGCACCTTGAGGGCATTAGCCGCGCCAGGGTTGCCACTGCCTTGCGCACGAAGGTCGATCGTGCCCGACGAGGCCCGTCGCGCCACCAGATCGGCCGTAGGAAATGTGCCAAACAAATAGCCGATCGCCGCAGCAGACAGAACCGGGCGAACGCGCATGTTCAGACGCTACGCGACCCGACCCGCAGCGCCAGCAGGCAACCGATGTTGGGCGATTCTGCAATCCGTTGGCGCGAACACCCTCATCGCCGGATAATGTACGTGTGCTCTCAACCGGAGACGTACCTAGCCCCCATCGTCTAGAGGCCTAGGACACCACCCTTTCAAGGTGGCGGCACGGGTTCGAATCCCGTTGGGGGTGCTGACCAGTTTTCTGGTCCCGTGGTGAAGTGGAGTTCACGCCGGCCTGTCAAGCCGGAGGTCGCGGGTTCGAACCCCGTCGGGACCGCTGCTAGCGAGGAAACTCGCTGGCAACTGGTCAGTAATCAAGGTAGGTAATGCTGAAAATCTTCGTCGGTCGCATGCGATCGGTGGGGACCACGGTCCTGTAGCTCAGTCGGCAGAGCATACGCCTGAAAAGCGTAGGGTCACCGGATCGACGCCGGTCAGGACCACCACGAAAGCCGCAGGTCAGGGGTTTTTTACACCTCAATCCTGCGGCTTTTTACATTTTTCTATCGGCTCGACACAAAGTGACAAACGGCAATTGCGCCGCTTCACCGCGGTGAATTAGCTTGATCCGCATGGACGCCCCGGCACTGAACTCGCACCTCGTCGTTGTTGCCGAAACGCTCATCGCTCGAGCCAACGGTTCGGTCGATGCCGAGTTCGTTCACGATCTCGTTGCCGACATCGCCCGCAAGTTCGAAGACGCCCCAGTTCGCGATTTCGTGCCCGTGCTGGTGGCCAAAGAAGCTGGCGACCGGTTGCGCCGGCTCGACGCAACTCGACTCATCGCTTCGTAACTCATCGGTCGTTCTTACGACTGCCTTGTCGCCTCAATGTCCACGGCGTTGCGACCATCGCGGTGTCCTCGGGCCTCAAAGGTTGTGATCGGACGTTGCGATGGTCGCTCGACCCGGCCACCGATCAGCCGAGGTTCGTTGGTAACTGCCTCAAGCACCTGTTCGGCGTACGACGCATCGTCGGTGGCAACTCGCAACACGCCGCCCACCCGCAAGGCATCGACAATCAGCCCAAGACGCAGCGCAGTGAAGAGTCGCTTGTGTGCATGGCGCGGCTTTGGCCAGGGATCGGGAAACCACACTCTGATCTCATCAACTGCCTGCGGGCCAAGGTGGGTCAGCAGATCGAAGGCATCACCGATGAACAGATGAACATTGGTGATGTTGTCGGCATCGAGCAGTGTGGCGAGATGAGCCATCGTTGCTTCGTTGGGCTCGCAGGCAATCACCGTGGCGGGCGCGTCAACCGACGCCATTGCAGCTGTGGCCTCGCCCTTGCCGCAGCCAATCTCGACAATCAATCTCCCGGTGGCTACCACCGGCAAGGTCAACAGATACTGCGGCACGAGATGATCGAATGCGCGTTGGCGTGTTGGCGACATGCGTCCCTGGCGTCCGCCAAACGTGTAGCTGCCACCCACGGGCCATTGGTCACTGGGGCGGGTCATGGGCACGAAGGGTATCGGCCAGAGCGAATGTGTTCGATACGGTTCGCCTCGTGAATGAGGCTGCAGCACCACAATTGAACGAACTCGGTTTCTACGGCCTTGCCGGCGCACCAAAGTCGCCGCGTGATCTGCTGAACGAATGTCGCGATGGCGAAGCGATGGGCTTCGGCTCGGTGTTTTTGTCCGAGAGATTCAACGTGAAAGAGATTGTCACCATCAGCGGCGCGGCCGCTGCCGTGACCGAGACCATGGGCATCGCCACCGGCGCAACCAACCACAACACCCGCCACCCAATCGTCACTGCCAGCTACGCCACCACCATGCACCGCATGACCAACGGCCGCTTCGCGCTGGGCCTCGGCCGCGGCATCGACAAGCTCTTCGATGCGTTCGGCATGGATCGCATCACAACGGCACAGATGGAAGATTTCGCCGGCTTGATGCGCCGCCTCTGGAAGGGCGAAGTGGTGTTTGGTCACGACGGGCCATGCGGCAAATTTCCGTTGCTGGCCCTCGACACCGAGTTCGACGAAGACATCCCACTGATGCTCACCGCGTTCGGACCACAGTCACTTGCGCTCGGCGGCCGAGCCTTCGACGGTGTCATCCTGCACACCTTTTTCACCGACGAAACCCTGCAGCGATGTGTCGCTGGCGTGAAGCGCGCCGCCGAGCAAGCCGGGCGCGACCCAGACTCGGTGCGGGTCTGGAGTTGCTTCGCCACCATTGGCGATTGGATCCCAGAAGATGTGCGATTGAAGAAGACTGTGGGGCGATTGGCCACATACCTGCAGGGCTACGGCGACTTGATGGTGCGCACGAACAACTGGGATCCGGCCGTGCTCGAACGATTCCGTGCCGATCCTTTTGTGGCCGGCTTTCGTGGAGCGTTCGACGGCAAGGCAACCACCAGCGAGCTTGAACACGTCGCCACATTGATTCCCGATGAGTGGCTGGCGCCGGCGGCCACCGGTTCGGCCGAGCAATGTGCCGCTGCCGTGCTGCGTCAACTCGATCTCGGCGCCGACGGCGTGATCTTGCACGGCGCAGCGCCAAGCGAGCTTGCACCCACGGTTGAGGCCTATCGGCAGATCCGACCTGCGGGTCGGTTCGATCACCTCGCGGCCAATCCGGCTGGCTGACAACCGCTCCATCGTCGAGCGAACGCCGTGGTTGTACAGTCACGCCATGGCATCGGCGAATCCGTGGGAACAACTCTCTCAGGGCATTGAACTTCCCTTCAACCCCGGCATCGTGGTGCCCGAGTTACACGAGGTATCGCTGGCGATACCGTCGCCACCAGCCATCACCGACGTGGCGGGCGCGGCCCGCGCGGCCATCACCCAACGACTCGCCAACGATGTAACCGCTGGCATGACCGTGGCGGTTGGTGCTGGAAGCCGAGGACTCAGCGACCGCGTCGACGTGTTGCGCGGAACCATCTTGGGCCTACGCGACCTTGGAGCCGAACCGTTTGTCGTGCCGGCGATGGGCAGCCATGGCGGCGCCACAGCCGAAGGCCAACGAGCAATGCTCGAGACACTGGGCATGACCGAGCAGGCGATGGGTGCCGAAATCCGCGCCACGATGGAAACCATCGAGATCGCCCGCACCGACGATGGCATGCCGCTGTATCTCGACGCTCACGCGGCGAGCGCCGATCGCATCCTTCCGGTGAATCGCGTGAAGCCTCACACCTGTTTTCACGGTCCCATCGAAAGCGGCTGCACAAAGATGGCGGTCGTTGGCTTTGGCAAGCAGCCTGGCGCTGCGCAGATTCACGCATGCGGTCCAGTCGAGATGCGCGAGCGCTTGCTGCGCGGCATATACGCGTTGCGCTCAACCGGTCGACTGCTTGGCGGCGTCGCCACGGTTGAGTCCGCCTCAGGAGAAGTCGTTCGGGTCGAGGGCTTCACGGCCAACGATGTGGGCGGCGAAGCCGAACGCCAGTTACTCAACTACGCGAAGGCGCTTGTGCCGGCGTTGCCGTTCGACGAAATCGATGTGCTCATCATCGAGCAGGGCGGCAAAGACATCAGCGGCACAACCATGGATCCCAATGTCACCGGACGCTTCTGGGTGCACGGCCTCGACGATTTCACATCGCCGCGCGTGGCCACCATCGTGATGCTCGACATCACCGAGGTCAGTGGCGGCAACGTGTTGGGCATTGGCCTAGCCGACTTCATTCCAGCGTCGTTGGCCAACACCATCGACTGGCAAAAGACCTACGTGAACTGCTTTACGGCCGGCCCCAGCGGTGTGCGTCGCAGCCGAATGCCAATGGTGTTACCCGACGAAGAAGCCTGCATCAAGGCGGCGCTCAGCATGTGCGGGCGGGCGGTCACCGAACCGAAAAAGGTCGTTCGCATTCGCAGCACATTGCATCTCACGCGCTGCTGGATCAGCGATGCCCTACTCGGCGATCTGCCCGCCGGGGCCACCATCGTCGGCTGATGACCCCTTCGCCCGACGCGCTATGCCGCGAACTGCAAGCCTTGGTGGGCTCCAGTCACGTGTTGGCCGACCCCGACATGCGCGCTAGCTACGAAACCGATTGGACGGGCAGATTCCATGGCACGAGCCGCCTCGTAGTGCGGCCTGGTAGCACTCACGAAGTTGCCGCTGTGGTGCGCGCATGTGCAGTTCACAATGCAGCCATCGTTCCCCAAGGCGGCAATACCGGGCTCGTCGGCGGCGGCGTTCCTCGCGGTCACGAAGTGATCGTGTCCACCACTCGGCTCACTCGGTGCGACGCTGTCGACACCGCTGCATCACAGGTCACCGTCGGCTCCGGCGTGACATTGGCAGCTGCACGAAACCACGCTCGCGCCGTCGCACTTGATCTTGCAATCGACTTTGCTTCTCGAGATTCGGCCACCATCGGCGGCGCAGTTGCGACCAACGCAGGCGGCTCACGAGTTATCCGTTTCGGCACCATGCGTGCTCAAGTTGCCGGCATCGAAGCTGTGCTCGCCAACGGCGAAATCATCGGGTCGCTCTCGGGGCTACCGAAGGAAACCATCGGACTGCACCTGCCGTCGTTGCTTTGCGGCAGCGAAGGAACGCTGGCCATCATCACCGCTGTGCGGTTGAAACTGGTGCCGTGGTATCGCCACACAGCCACAGCTTTGGTTGGCCTGCCGTCGCTGGCAGCGGCGCTCGAACTCTTGCCGGCCCTTCGCCGCGAACTGGCGCAGCTCGACTCGGTCGAACTGCTCATGCCGTCGGCCATGTCGCTGGTGTGCGAACACCTACAGCGCACATGTCCCATTCCCGCCGATGCAGGTGCGTACCTACTTATTGAGTGCGCCGGCAACTCCGACCAACAAGACGAGCTGATGCGAGTTCTGGCGCGCCACGCGCATACAAGTGCAACTGCCGTTGCAACCGACGAAACAGCGCGTGGCCGGCTGCTCGAGCTGCGCGACAACGTGACCACTGCGATCAACCATCGGGGTGTTCCGCTCAAGCTCGATGTGGCATTGCCGCTCGCAGTATTGAGCCAAACCACCGCCGATATCGAAGCACTCATCCACGGCTTGGCCCCGCAATCCACCCTCATTAACTTCGGACACCTCGCCGAGGGCAACCTGCACCTCAACACACTCGATGCGGGCTCAGCATCCGCCGCCATCACCGATCAGGTACTGCAGATGGTCATCGCCCGAGGCGGCGCCATCAGCGCCGAACACGGCATCGGCATCGCCAAGACGCGTTGGCTTGTCGCCCAACGCGGAGTCGCAGAGGTAGACGCACTTCGGGCACTCAAAGCCAGCCTCGACCCGCACAACCTGCTCAACCCTGGCGTGCTGTTGCCCGAGGCCTGAGTCGGCGAGAGCGCCTAGAGCTTCGACAACACCACGCCGTAGATCGCTGCGAAATGCAGCCCAGCACCCACGATGGTGAACACGTGAAACACCTCGTGATAGCCGAACACTTGCGGCCACGGATCGGGTCGCTTGAGGGCATACACCAATGCGCCGATTGTGTACGCCACGCCGCCACCCAGGATGAGTGAAAAACCCAGCGGCCCGAGCCCGTTGTAGAGCTGCGTGAAGGCAAACATTGCCGACCAACCCACCAGCACGTACACGGCGGCAAAGAGCCAACGCGGCAGATGAAACGGCAGCCACTGCAGAGTGATGCCGACGACAGCACCACCCCACGAGATGCAGAGCACCACGAGTTGGTAGTTGCCGCTGAGGCCCACGACGGCAACCGGTGTGTACGCGCCAGCGATTGCAAGGAAGATCGTGCAGTGGTCAAGTTTCGACATCAGCTCTCGCGCCCGAGGTGTCCAGCGCAGGCGGTGGTACGCAGCCGACACGCCAAACATCGCTGCAGTGCCCAGAATGTAAATCACCATCAAGCCTGGGCCACGTGCCGTATCGGCCGCCCGGGCAATCAGTATCGATCCGAGAACCAGCAAGACACCAAGAGCGACCACATGTGACCAACCGCGCAACAACGGCTTGATCAAGAGGGGCGGTTCGGACACATCGTGGGCATGCAACTCGGCGTGCGGTTCTGAAATTGTGTCCATGACCACACGGTACTGCCCGCCAACAGTGCGGTTG
>Ga0194055_10001271_pt1 | contig 20566 bp, 14 predicted proteins | sample SepL449m_MetaG_FD_155482 | JGI IMG/M metagenome (GOLD analysis project Ga0194055, IMG submission 155482) | Anoxic zone freshwater microbial communities from boreal shield lake in IISD Experimental Lakes Area, Ontario, Canada - Sep2016-L442-9m | ecosystem: Environmental > Aquatic > Freshwater >...
ATCGATCGGCTCACCCAAATTGCGATGGTTCCCGCGGATGTGAATTGGCAATCGCTCGATCACCTGGCGATCACCCACACACATGATGGACGTTTCATCCGGTGCGGAACTTTCTAATAATCGCAATTCCGTCGCCGAAGCATGCAACTGAACGAGTGTCTCTTCATCGAGAGCATGTTCCATTTTCGCAGGAATAGCCAGGAATCCCCCGACGTCCAGCAATGCGGCCCGAGCCGCTTCCAGTTGTTCATCCTCCAATCGTGCAGCGCTGGCATTTTGCTTCTTCCGTTCCTCCCACGCGCTCAAGGCAGAAGCAAACAACTCACCGTAATGTTTTTCAATCGCGGACACTTCATGACGCTCCGCCAGGTCTCGCCATTTCGCGAACAAGGGATCGTCGCGGTGAAACTCCAAGTGCTTGCGACAGTGAGCCAAAACGCGCGGATGCAAATTGTGCTGTTTCCCAACATCAGCGCATTCGTTGAGTGTGGCATCGACAGGGATGATCGCTGCCGCACCCAAATAGTGTGCGGCCTGGGCCCGCACCCGCTCACGCAACGACTGCATGGCATCGTTTTTCTGCTTGTTCCATGCTCCTTGTTTCGATGCGATCTCGGCATTCACCGTTTTCAGATTTGCCAACTCCTCCGGACTGGCAAAGGAGACTTCATTCCAGTGCTTGATCGCTCCAAAACTGCTATCCCCAAACGTTTTTGTCCCCTGAAAAATCGCGGCCATCGCGTAATAGTCCCGCTGTTGAATCGGGTCGAATTTATGATCATGGCACCGGGCGCAACCCAACGTCATGCCGAGAAATGCCTTGCCGATGGTATCGATCTGCTCGTCGATCGTATCCATGACCAATTTTTCGCGATCGGGCTCGGCCAGAACTTTTGCTCCCAACACCAGAAAACCGGTCCCAGTTTTGGTCTCGCGATTTGCATCGGGCAAGAGATCTCCAGCGATTTGCTCTTCCAGAAATCGATCGAAGGGTTTGTCTCTATTGAACGCATCGATCACGTAGTCCCGATAGCGCCATGCGTTTCCATAAGCGATGTTTTCATCCAGTCCGTTCGAATCGGCATAGCGCGCCACGTCCAGCCAGTGGCGACCGAATCGGACTCCGTACTGGGGAGAACTCATCAATCGATCGATGGCTCGGTCGATTGAATCCGGTGCAGTGTCTTGTTCAAAGGCAACGGTTTCTTCTGCGGTCGGTGGCAATCCCGTCAGCCCCAGGGTCATCCTTCGAAGCAAGTCCCGTCGAGATGCAGGCGCAGCAGGCTGCAGCCCGGCCGATTCCAATCGCTTCAAGACGAACGCATCGATCGGTGTCCGTCCCCATTCCGAATCCTTGGTCATCGGGACGGCGGGATTCGAAATGGGCTGCATCGACCAAAATTGACGCCCCTCTTGAAGGCTCATTCCTGTAGGGGAGATGCTATGCGTCGTGATGGAGTCGGCGCGTGGGTCAAATGCTCCCTTGCGCACCCATTCCTCCAGCACGGCTATTTCCGATGGCGGAATCGCACCGTTGGGGGGCATCTGCATGTCGGGATCGGAGTAACGAACGGCCGTGATCAATAAACTCTGGTCGGGAGAATTCGGATGAATCGCTTTTCCGCTATCTCCTCCCGCCATCCATCCGGAGCGTGTGTCCAGCCGCAATCCCCCCTTGGCATCGACCCCCGCATGGCATTCATAGCAGCGTTCCACGAGTACTGGTCGGACGCGCTTTTCAAAGAACTCAAGCTCCTCTTGCGATAGAGACTCCTCAGGCGCGGACGCAGCACCTTGCCCGAAAACGATCGGTGCGGCGAAAAACAAAAACATTCCCGCAAAGGATGGGATGAGCTGTCGCGTGCGCGAAAGCGTCATAATTGGCCTCATGACAACGAAGCGGAAGGAAGGGCAGGGGAGAGCGAGCATCTCGACGGGATCGATTCGAGTCCAATAGGCATTTATAAATCCCGCTGGTCGAATTTTCCGTATTGGTTTGGCAGATCAATGATACCACGTCCGAACGGCAAATTCCTGGCTGTTCCTACGGCAGAACCAATAGGCCTAGGTTTCGTCGACGGGCTGAGCACCCTTCATTCGCGAGAGTTGCAAAATCGTGCTTTCTGATTGCGTATCGGGCATGGGATAGGAAACCAGACGACGCAGATCCAGTCCTTTGAGAAGCCCCTTGTGTCTGGCTTCGCCACGTTCGTCCGGCCATCGCGGTCCCTTGATCGCAAGCAATCGGCCAAACTTGTGCCAATCCTCCTTCAGCCATCCACAAAGCCTGGACAATGGGCCGACAGCGCGAGCAAACAATGTGTCGTAGCGGAAATCTTCGAGGACCTTGGTCACACTCAAACTGTGCACTGGAATGCTGAGCCCCAGCGCGTCGACAATTTCCTGAACGACCTTGGCTTTCTTGCCTACGTTATCGCACAAAGTCACCTCAAGATCGGGTCTTAGGATCGCTACCAGCACGCCGGGAACGCCACCTCCGGTGCCGATATCAAGCACTTCTTCGTTCGGCTTCAGGCACTTGGCCAACTCCACACTATCGAGCAAATCACGTTTTACGAACAATTCAGGGGTCGTATGACGCGTCAAGTTCATGCGATCGTTCCAGCCCCAAACCAGGCGACAATAGCGAGCCAATGGCTGCCAAGCGTCCTTCGGCACACCCGCGATCCCAAGCTCCTCCGCCCGTTGACGGATCCCGTGCAATAGTTCTTCATCGGTCCCGCGAAAAACCTCGCGGGGAACGGTCCCTGCAGATTCCGCTTCGATTCCGACATCATTGCCGATTTCTGGGGCGTGAGCACCCTCCACAGAGGAGGGCTTGAGGGTGGGGTCGTCGTTGGTTGGTTGCGAGTCATTCATAGAGCCCATAGTGTACCTGACAGGCTGCAATTCCCTAGCCAAAAAAGTGGGAACTCGATGCTTGGCGTCCAAGTAGGTACGCCCGCTCATTACTATTCTTTCCATGGCTCCCTCCCAACTCGTTCCATGGGCTCCTGCCCTAGAACGCACTGCCCGAAGGCTCCGCCTTCCACCCCCCCGTCACCAACACCGTAACCAACACCGTATTTAACTCGGCCCCAGGGATACATGGAGATCTTGCGTCCCGACATCTATCGATCTCCGCAGACCGAGTAAACATCCACCTTCTTGTAAACATCCCCATCCTTCCATTGCTTCAGCCGCCCCTCGTGCCCCTCGTTCCATGGCTCCAGCCGTGGAACGCACTGCATGAAGGCTCCGCCTTCACTTCCCCGCCAGCCCCTCGACCAAAACTCCGAATCCCCCATTTCTCCTAGCGGAAAAATCCGAATGCCGTTAGTGTGCGACAACGCAGAAACTGCATAATGTCTGCACAGCAAAAGGGCTCGAACCCACAACCAACCCGAGCCCAATCGCTCAACTCTTCATCGATTGGCAAACCCCAATTCGGCGGAAAGCCATCGAGTTGAATTTCGTAACTCTCCTCGGGAGTCAGTAACACGGTGAATCATCCAGCGGAACCCTCCGGCGAACACACGCACAAGAACTTCATCGAGAACGAAGTCGAAAAGGACTTTGCGAACAAGGAATCGCTACGAGGACTCTCTATCCAGACCCGTTTTCCGCCGGAACCCAACGGTTATCTCCACATCGGCCATGCGAAAAGCATTTGTCTAAACTTCGGACTGGCTCAACGTTACGGCGGCAAATGCAATCTGCGCTTCGACGACACCAACCCGAGCAAAGAAAGCCAAGAGTACGTCGATTCGATCATGAACGATGTCCGCTGGCTGGGCTTTGATTGGGATGGTTTGTTCTATGCCTCGGACTATTTTCAACAACTCTACGACTGGGCGCTGCAACTCATTCGCGATGGACATGCCTTCGTCTGCGATCTCAACGGAGATCAAGTGCGAGAGTACCGAGGAACACTGACGCAACCTGGCAAGAACAGCCCCTATCGCGATCGATCGGTCGAAGAAAATCTCGATCTATTTCAGCGAATGAAAAACGGTGAATTCGCCGAAGGGACACGAACACTGCGCGCCAAAATCGACATGGCGGCCGCCAACCTCAACCTGCGCGATCCGGTCCTCTACCGCATCATGTTCGCCCATCATCACCGCACTGGGAACGATTGGTGTATCTATCCGATGTACGATTGGGCACACGGACAATCCGATTCCATCGAGGGGGTAACCCACTCGATCTGCACCCTCGAATTCGAAAACCACAGACCATTGTACGATTGGTTTTGCAACACTCTTCGCATCTTCCATCCCAGGCAGATGGAGTTTGCCCGATTGAACTTGTCGTACACGGTGATGAGCAAACGAAAGCTCCTGCAACTTGTCACCGAAGGACATGTCTCGGGCTGGGATGATCCTCGGATGCCAACCATCAGCGGCCTTCGCCGGCGTGGCTTTACTCCCGAGAGCATCCGCAGCTTTTGCGAAACCATCGGTGTTGCGCGCTTCAACGGAACGATTGATTTCTTAGTACTCGAAAATGCGATTCGCGAGCATCTGAACAAGACCGCCAATCGCTACATGGCCATTCTCGATCCGATTCGGATCACATTGACGAATTACCCCGAGGACCGCATCGAAGAACTCGAAGCCGTCAACAACCCCGAAGACCCTAACGCTGGATCGCGCAGCCTCCCCTTCTCCCGGACACTCTTCATCGAGCGTGACGACTTCATGGAGAATGCCCCTTCGAAGTTCTTTCGACTCAAGCCCGGTGGTGAAGTCCGGTTGCGATATGCATACATCATCCGTTGCGAAGAAGTCATCAAAGATGCCAGCGGTAACGTGGTGGAACTCAAATGCACGTACGATCCCGACACGCGTAGTGGCAGCGCAACCGCGACGGAACGCAAAGTCAAAGGGACGATCCATTGGGTGAGCGCTTCGACCGCTCATTGCGTCGAAGTTCGCCTCTATGATCGTTTATTCGAAAGCGAATCCCCAGAGGAAACGTCTGAGGGAAAATCCTTTCTGAACAATATCAACCCCAACAGCATTACCGTCGTCCAAGCCGTCATCGAACCGGAACTTGCCAAACAAGCTCCCGGCACTCGCGTGCAATTCGAACGGAACGGGTATTTCAACGTGGACGAAAAGGATTCAAAGCCGGGCCATCCCGTCTTCAATCGCATCGTCACCCTGCGAGACTCATGGGCAAAGCTTGTTGCCAAATCTTAATTGGTAGCACGGTGTTCGCTCTGCCAAGGTCATGAACTACGAATACAAACAACCGGTACACTCATGTCCTCTCGATCTGGTCTGCACATCAAAGCGATTCTCTCCATCGGCATTGCTTGTTGCGCAATTGGTTTCAGTCCAATCGCGGTCGGCCAAGATGCTGTCGACCGACTGAAAGGACCGTACCTAAAAAAGCTTCGGCAGGACACTCTACGTCTGGCGGAAAAACGCCGCGAACCAACTCGAAAGAGCTCGCTCAAAGAAATTCGCGCCAATCTCCACGTCCATTCGGAATTGTCGCACGATAGCCGTGGCAAGATCGAGGACATTGTCGCTGCCGCCAAACGCGCGGGTACCGATGCTTTATTGTTCACCGAACACCCCTCGGCCGAGAAAGATTTTTACCTCGATGGCAACTCGGGATTTCGTGACGGAGTTCTGTTGATCCCTGGAGCGGAAATGAAGGGGATGCTGGTCTATCCCACGATGAGCTTGCGGGGATTCGAACAAGCGGAACCGAGCGAGTTGGCCCCGCTCGTTCGGGAACGCGGTGGACAGGTCTTTCTTTCCCATCTCGAAGAGCGAATGGATTGGGAAATACCCGCCTTGACCGGGACGGAAATCTACAACACCCACGCGGATTTCAAAAAGCAAAAAAAGCTGGTGGAATCGCTCAAAAATCCATTGTGGTTGATCAAAGCCGCGGAACTGATTCGGGAGTACCCTCAAGAAGTGTTCACGATCATGCAGACCTATCCCGACGACTACTTGAAACGTTTTGACGAACTTTGTCATCGCTTCCCACATACGGGCGTGGCTGCCAACGACGCGCATCAAAACATCGGGGTTCGTATTGTTCTGCGAGATAAAGACTCGATCAGCATCGTGGATGCACTAGGAGAAGAACTGGCGAACTTGAATCGATTGTTGGTGGCACCGATCTTAAAAATCCCCAGCGATGCCCAGCCAGGAGACACACTCTTCCAACTCCAGCTTGACCCTTATGAAAATAGTTTGCGGCATGCCGGAACCCATCTGCTCGTACGCGAGTTATCGCATGATGGGGTTTGGGAAGCTCTCGATGCTGGGCGGACGTTTGTGGCCTTTGATGGCATCGCCGACGCTCGCGGATTTGAAGTGGGTATCCTCACACCCAATTCAAAGGAGCCTACCGCGTCCAAGCCAACCTACCATGAGATCGGTAGCCATGTCCCTTTCGAAAAGGGTCTAAGGATCACAGGACAATCCCCTTTGGTGGCGCATTGGAAATTGATGCGCGAAGGGGAATGTGTTGTGGAGGCCGACGGCGATCAGATCGCGTACGAGATCGATCAACCGGGGATCTACCGTGTCGAGTTATGGCTCGACGTGGCCGACGAATCCCGCATCTGGATTCTGAGTAGTCCATTCTATGTAACGGCAGCCGAGTAATTTTTTGCCTCGACTCCTTGGAGAAATGTTCGCATTCGCGATGGGTGCTGTTCTTCGATACGTCGTACGAGAGAGCGCAACCGATGAAAATTTGGATTGACGCAGATGCCGCTCCCCGCGAAGTCAAAGAGCTTGTTTTTCGAGCGTCGAAACGACTTGATATCGAAGTCACGCTCGTTGCCAATCAATCGATCTGGCTTCCCAACGACAGTCGCTTGATCAAGCGCGTCACGGTACGAGACGGTGCGAACGTCGCGGACCAGTACATCGCCGATCATGCGACCGCGGGTGACGTTGCGATCACGGCGGACATTCCACTCGCCGCTCAATTGGTTGAGAAGCAAGTCTTCGTCCTCGATCCACGCGGCGAAGTTTACGACGATCGGAACATCGGTTCGCGGTTGGCATCCCGCGATTTTCTTGATGCTGCCCGGGGCGCTGGGTTGGAAACGTCGGGCCCCCGCCCCTACAGCCCGCGCGATCGAACCGAGTTCGCCTGTGCCCTCGATCGCATTCTGACCCGAGCGATCAAGTTGCGAGACCAATCTCGCCAGTAGCAACTCTATCTTTTGCGATTTGTCTTCTTTGAGCCTGAGGCGCTAGCCGATCGAATAAAAAGGCCCAGCATAACGGACACCGTCTCATGCACCGCGAGCCTTGCAGGATGTCGAAACCGTCCGAAAGATCTGCGACACATTTGATGAGTGGGTGAGACGGAGGCCCGGATGGGCCGACAAGATCTCCTGCCGGTGGCTCGGCCACCGGACTCGATCCACTTATCTGCATTTGAGCCCCGGCAGGGGTGGTGAGAATGAATTCCCGCCAACAAGGATGGCTGGCACTACTGTCTTTTCATTCTATTGCCTTACTATCATCGCTTTATGGAGTGCAGACTGCGAATGCTACTTGGATGGGCCGGAGACATAGGGCAGCGTGTCCCCTTCTCCGCGGCGAAGGAGGGCTCGATTGCCGTCTCTCGTATCGTCGATCAAGAACTCAAACGGGTCGCCACTGTAACAGACCTCGCCAAAGTAGGCGAAGACGTTTGAATCCGCCGTGACGAACATCGGAGCCAACTTGCCCGCTGTCGTGGTATAGGAGAACCCTCCGAGGACTTCGGTTTGGCCTCCTCCTGTCGTCTTTACTAGAGTTCCACCTCGTTCCGTCTTGTAACCGAGAATCCAGGCTTTGCTGGATGTATTGGTCAAGTGAGTCCCTTCGTTTTCAATGTTGAGTTGTCTTGCCCACAACTCCTGCCGATTCAATTGAACATCCAGCGTCGTCACATCCTCCAAGAAGAGCTTGAGGCCGCGTGCACGCTCTGTGAATCTCAATCGATGCGCCCCCATGCTTTTGAGCACTATCGTTCGGGCGGTATCGATTTCGATCCCTCCATTGACCGAGGATAAATGCTCGAAGAACACTGTTTGTGGTTTGCCATCGACAATCCTAAAGGTCGGAGATGCCTCGCTGTTGTAATCGACCCAACCGCCGCTTCCAACAATCCGTTCGACATTGCCCCGGATCACAACCGTCTTCTTCACAGCCATGAAGCCTGGAAGAAAGACCGTTTTGGCCCCGGAGTCCATCGCTCTCTGAATCGCGTCCGACGAGTCTTGACTGCCGCTCGGATCGGCGCCGTAGTCAACGGCGTTGGCCCACGACTCGGGCGATTCCCAAGCCAACTCAGGTGTTTCCCGGATTGGCAGCCTCAGAGGATGCATGGCATCCGCGCCCAGCAAAGTCGGCGCGGTCGAGCAATACTCGCTGACACGTGGACCAAGTGTTTCTGGTTGATCGGAGGGAGCCATTCGGAACGCGACCGATTGGTCCGGTGTGCCGAGCGAAGCCAGCGCGCGCCGGTAACCGACCGACTCCAAATCCTGCACGTAGATCCGGCCACCGTTGTAGTTGATGATTGCTGGTGCGTGTTCCGCTCCGTCTAGCCCAACGCACTTCGATTCGATGAGCGCCGTGGTTCCATAAGTCCTCAGAGCGGGGACCCGATTTTCGCTCAACAGACCGCGTATCGTTAAGGCTTGGCCTTCATTCGATATCCCAGAATCGGCCTGTTGGCGCAGCGTTACATGCTCCAGCGTTTGGCCGTTGACAGAATGACCCGTATGAATACCCGTCCGAAAGCCGATCACTTCGCAGTTCTTTACCAATAACGGACCGTTCATGTCTGCGTATCCAAGATGCAAACCGATGACGGCCGATTTCGATCGATCGAGGATCCTAACATTGCGAACTGCCCCGTAATTATTGGAATAGAACTGGAGTCCAATCGCGCCTGGATTACTTTCTCCGACGTCGAAGGTCAAATCCTCAATATGGTTATGGAACCAATCGGCTGACCCAAAGCCTCCACACCACATCATGGAATTGGGATTGGCGGGATCGGTAAAAACTCCATCTTTCAATTGAATCTTCGTGCACGAAGCACCTTGGCCTTGGATCCAACTGAATCCCCATGCGTTGCTCCCATCGGATTTCTTGTTCGTCCAACGAATCGTCTTCGAGATCAGGTACGTACCGGCCGGGAAGTACAAGATCTTGTGCTGTCCCATCAATTCGTTGATCGCACGTTGGATGGCGGGTGTGTCATCGGCAATTCCATCTCCGATTGCGTTGTACGGAGGAGCCTTGACGTTCAGCACCCAAGGGCTTTTTGGAAACGCGATGTTCGTTGCCGGCGATATCGTTGCGCCGATCGGAGGTTGGCCTCGGGCAACTGCGATCATGGAAGATAGGATCGCAATGGCGTAGCATGTTGCTATTGGATGCATAGTGGAACGGGAACTCCTAGGGAAGAGCCCAGGACGAGTTGACGTGCAAATGATAGGGCGCGAGTCGGAATGTCATTCACTACGGATTATACGCAGACACTCCGCACCTCCGTAACATGCGATCTTGGCTTTTAGCCAGATGATCTCTCGATGGAGGAATCGACGCATGATCATGTTCGTTGACTCCACCCGAGCGTTTCGTCTGTCGCCGACTGCTCTTGAAAAGCGTGTTGCTTTCCGAGAGAAAAATTGTGTCGGCACTCGGAATGTTTGATCTCAGAGTTGAATCAAATAAAACATGTACGCTTGGCAAAGGGTGCCGCGCTTCCTTTGCGGTGTGTCTCTTGGCGCAGCCGATAAAAATGAGCCTCAGGCTCATGGTGACGAAAATCGACTTCTGTCGGCTGTTTCTCGCTCGCTAGTAAGGTTGGGGCTCAGCGATGATTTGACGGTTCGCATCGGACGCTCGCGCGCTCACCCTCGTAAAGCCCCGTCGGGGTGCTCGGATTGAAATGTCCCGGAAGAACCTTGCATGATATGTATCAAGCCCATGCTCTTAAGCGGGGCTCAAAATTTGGTGGGCAGTGTCACCATGACATGTTATGTTAATCGCGATCGTTGACTCTTGTGATGTCGCCGCTTACCCAACCTCTGAATCGAATCTTTCGCGAATTCTTCAATGCCCTTCCGATTTCTTCTTTTCGCACTGGCGATCGCCAGTTCCGTTCTTCCGGTTGCAGCTCAATCGACGGAAACCACCGACGCACCACCGACGATCCCCTCCACTTCGATCCCCGATTTTGATGCGTACTTTACCGAACAAGCCCTTCGGTTTGAAATGTTTCAAGTGGGCCACAAAGAGCGATTGGACATTATCCCGACAGGTCTTTTTGAAGAACCCTCGTGGCCAGGGAATCGCAAGCAGCCGATCTTTCCGTTTCCCTACGGCAAACACGCAGTACGCGTTTATGACCATGCCAGTGGTCTTTTGATCTACTCGTTCGGATTCGATACCCTCTTTTGCGAATACGCGACGACCCCTGCGGCTGCAAGCGGTGAGAATCGCGCCTTTCCAATTTCCGTACGGATTCCAAAACCCAAGTCCCGATTCCGTATCACGATCGATCAACGCCAACGGGACAACTCATGGACGACTCTCTGGGAACAGACCATGAAGCCAACCGATGCCAGCGTCCGCCGCGAATCGGTCGATCATGGGGATGCGATTTTTCAAATTCAATCAACGGGTTCCCCTCAAGAGCGTTTGGATATCGTCTTTCTCTCGGAAGGGTATACGGAACAAGACAAAGAGAAATTCCATCGAGATGCCCAGCGCATGACCGATTTTTTGTTCGAGCATGAGCCGTATCGACGGTCGCGAGATCGGATCAATGTGAACGCTGTTTTTCGGCCCTCCCGCGAATCGGGTACCGATGAACCTGGGCAAAGAAGATACCGCAACACCGCGCTCCATTCTTCCTTCAATACACTTGGGATCGACCGCTATTTGCTCACCGAGGATGTCCACTCCATGCATCGGATTGCTGCCCAAGTCCCCTACGACACAATCGTGGTCCTGGTGAATTCCACGCGTTATGGTGGAGGGGCGATCTGTCTCGATTTTTGCATGTCGACGGTCGACGACCCGCTGAGTCCTGCGGTGTTCCTGCATGAGTTCGGGCATTCTCTCGCCTACCTAGCCGACGAGTACACCGGCGCGGTGACGTATAGCGACATGTACCCCGAAGGGGTTGAGCCGGTCGAGCCCAATATCACCCGATCCCTGGATCGAGAGACCATCAAATGGCGAGAGTTTTTGACAAAGGAAGTCCCATTGCCGACCCCGAAGAACTTCCGATCCTCAGGAGAAACAGCGGGTGAAGTCGTAGGAGCATTCGAGGGCGGGGGTTACTTGAAAGAAGGGATCTATCGTCCGCAAAGGATCTGCGCCATGGGGAGCTTTGCCACGCCCCTCAAGCTCTGTGTCGCATGCGAACAAGCGATCGAGCAGATGATCGATTATTATGCTCCGCGCTAGAGTCCTCCGCCGGAGTGCGTTAGCACGCGGTTAATAATTGCGCGGTGAAAAAACCGGACGCTAACGCATTTTGGCTGATTGACGAATGGTTTGTTCGAGAACATTACCCGAGGGGACAATGCACTTCAAGATAGCTAGCGCCGGTGATAGAAGTGTCCCTCGGAGAATGGCGATGGCGATACTGAAATAGAGTATTAGTCCAGTAACGTCGACCAACGTTGCCACCAAGGGAGCGGACGAGGTTGCTGGATCCAACGTGAGTATTTTTAGTAAGAACGGGAGCCCCGATTCGGCCCATCATTGCACAACGCGAGCGTCTCTAGGAGGAAATCCCGATCGGCGCTCCGCGTCGAAGCGTATTCCACCCCCGGTCTATGCAATTGAATCCAAGGAGGCACCGGCAACCCGGTGCTGTCATGGCCGACAGTCCCTGTACAGTTTTTCCTCTTGGTTTTCCTTGCTACCAATGCCCAGTCAAACCCCGGACGAACCTTGATTTTTGGCACGAATTGCTGCAAGCGAGAAAAGATTAAAAAAGACGAGAATTAGATTGACTCCTGCCCCCCCTCCTTTAGAAATACACATAGACATCGTTCGGTTAATGTTTTTGTTGCAAAACCTCTATAGTGATGCGTCAGCGTTTCCAGAGGCGAGTCCGTATGGAACCGTCTGCGATTTGAATATCGAATATGTGATGAAACGTGAAACGCGTTATTCCCTTCCGTTAGTAGGAACCGCAAGATGATCGGGTCACTGGCTTTCTTACGCTACTTTCGAAATCTCATTGCGGCTTCCGCTCCTCCTATCCGACTTGGGATCATTGCATTTTTCGCTCTTATTTTGCTCAATTCGAGATCCTTTGCATTTCAGAATGCACCAGACAGCTTGATCCGATTTCTTGACTATATCGATTCCATCAAAACCTTGGAAATGGACTTGGTAACTACAAATTTCATTGACGGGCAGCCGCCGATGGTTGTATTCGCTGGACATATTGCCTATTTCGCGGAAACTGGGAACCGATATTTCCGGTCCGACCCGCTGCGCGATCCCCGCGGCGAGTATGTTGAGGTTCTGCAAAAAGGATTTAAGTATCGATTCAATGTCGAGGCGAAGATGGGGGTGGTATCACGCCAAATCCACTTTTGGCCACTCACTCCTCTTCAGATGATGGGACTCCATATCAGCCATTGCCTGGGGGATCCAACACCCACCAATTTGCACGATCTTGTAAATACAAAAAAGTTTCCAGGAGAAGTGCAACCTTTTGGCAGGAACGGATTTGTAATCGTTGCACCCTACAAGTTTAAAAATCCGAGTGAAAGCGATTGTGGTGACATATTTGTCGAAACGGCGCCGGAGCATCAATTTGCGCCAAAAAAAATCTGGATTGCCAATCGCCACCCGCATGATCCGGTCACGGAAGAAACGCCGAAGCAAGTTCCCAACCGGAATTTCTGGTTTTTTGAAGCAACCACATTCGAAATGGTGAACAGTGTCGAGATTCCTACTCAAGTCCATTCTGTTGGTCCAGGGCATAGCAGTACGGTTGTAGCGACAAACGTTCGGGTGAATTCAAAATCTTCCGCACCCGAACAGTACTCCTTTCCAGAGGATTCTGTCTGGCAGGATGAACAGGGAATCATTCATGGAAACGAAGCGCTCATCGATAAATGGACCCAAAAAGAGGCAAAGAACGCAGCTCCGGCATTGCACGCAGAATCTCATTCCTTGGATTCGGCGAGTGATGGACTACGAAAGCCAGGACGAGGGGAAAAAGCTCAAGAAATTCGGACGGTTCCTTGGGGCAATACAACGTACTACGCGGCAGGGGTTTTCGCCGGTATCTTCATTTTTGGTGTCGCAGTCTGGTATTATCGACGGTTCTCGGCTTCATTTGTTCTCTTCATTTTGAGTTGTCCATTAAGCGCCCTGAACTCTGGCTGCAATTCGCCATCAGCGACTGTCATTAACCCTACAAATGCATTTGGCACGGAGCCTGTGATGCATGAAGTGGACTATTCAACAAACGACACGACGGCGGCGAAAGAAGTGCTGATAAGATTTCACAATAAATCCAACCACTCAATTTTTCTGCCCGAAGAAATCAGCACGAGTTGTGGTTGTACGCAAGCCGCATGGAGCCGTAAGGAGGCGCTGCCGATGAGTACTGTCGAAATGAGGCTGCGAGTTTCCAAGCCAAGCTTGGGTTCTCCACGCCATCTGTCTGCGACATCCGAGTATTTTGATGCCGATGGAAAGAAACTTGGGGAAGTCGTCGCATATCTCAAGGTTCATACCGACGAGGAATGGAAGATCGTCGGTAATCGTTTGGAATTTGAACATTCCCTAGGGAAACCTGGAATTGGAAGGTTGCTTGTGCAGTACAGCCCGGGAACACTTCCCGATTTTGAGATTGAATCGTCGATCATCCGATGGACGGGTATCAGTGATAATCCCGTTTCGCTGTCCGTGTCTTCGATCAACAAAGAGGCAATATCGTGCGCCGTCGTTGGAAAGGTGTCGAAAGAGGGATTCGTTTCAGAATTCAGAATCCCCGTCCTCGTGAGCCATTGAGATCCCGCGTTGGCGTTACGCTCATTGAGGTCGTGGTCGTGATTGCAATCTTGGGGCTCATGATAAGCCTCTTGTTGCCGGCTGTACAATCAGCACGCGAATCTGCACGCTTGACTCACTGCATGTCGAATCTACGACAAGTCGCATTTAGCTCACTTGCACAGATTGGTCTTTCGAATCACTTGCCCGAAAGCCGAATCGTATTTAACAGTGATGGCGTACCGATTGAGGAATGGTTGTGGGGCAGGTTTCACACGTCGGAAGTGAACGCATTGATTACCCCCTATGATCCGTTTGGGTTGCAGCAGTCCGTGACTCCTGTGGCTCCGCCTGCCATTCAGCTTTGTCCCTCCGCGCCTGAGCGTGAGGATTTGATCGGTCTGCCGAGACGATTATCCGAAATGGATTCCACAGATGCACGCGTGGGAAGTAGCGATTTTCGGGGGAATTGGGGAGTTCGAGATCCGTCGTTTCATGAAATCCATAGGGGCGTGTATTCGATCATGCGCAATCAGTCGCCTCGCCGCAAGCTCTCCTCGATTGAAGACGGATTCTCGCAAACACTATTTGTGTGGGAATCCATTGGAGCCAAGAGCACGACTTTGGCTCGATTCCAAAACAAGCTCGTGCTGAGACCATGGGATCAATCGTTTGTCAATTTCAACACAATCCAGTTTGACGACGCATTGCATTCTCATTTCGGAACCAGAACCGGGAAAAAACTGCTAGGCTACTATGTTGGGTGGAGCGGTTTTGTGATGGGCGAAATTCACGTCCTAACTCTCGGACCGGCTCAACCGGGCGGAAACTGGGATCGGCGTTACTTAGTCAACAACGACCATGGAGATCCATTCTCTCTGCACCCTGCGGCGATTAATGTCTCGTATTGCGATGGACGCGTACAAGGTCTTAGTCATTTCATTGATCTGCAACCATTGATACTGCTAGCGGGTTGCAATAATGGCGTAGCTGAGCAATAGGACCGATAGGACCGAACTAGGCCAGGAACTGTTGCAAATCGCTCGCATATCTGCGGCTGAGCACACAGGCCAGTTTGCTCCGCTGGCTTGCAAGCCGGACCGGCGAGCGATACGCTCAACAATCCTGATGTCTCCTACTTCTTGCCCGAGGCATTCGTCTTCCATGACGTTGCCTCGTTCCAAATCGTCGATCCTCAAATCACGCGTTGGTACCACCAGATCTCCCGCTGCGTCCGTTAAGCCTTTCTCCTGGCCGGGTACTCTGAAGAACTCCATCGCAATGACTGGCGAAGATCTCGTTTTTCCAAACCCTATACGCATTCCGATACCCACCTCGCGATTCCGTATCACGATCGATCAGCGACAACGGGACAACGCATGGACAACTCTTTGGGAGCAATCACAAGAAGCCAACAGACGCGAACATACGTCGCGAATCGGTCGATCAGCTCGACCTGTTACCGGAAAAAGTGAGACATTAAAATTCCCGTAGAACCAAAATGAGAAATAGATTCGCATTGGCTGCGTGCTGCACATGGAAACCGTTGGAGTTACTGTTGAATGCTTCAAGGTATAGCTGCCGCCAGTTACAGCAGTGTCCCTCGGAGAATGGCGATGGCGATACTGAAATAGAGTATGAGTCCAGTAACGTCGACCAACGTTGCCACCAAGGGAGCGGACGAGGTTGCTGGATCCAATTTGAGCTTTTTTAGTAGGAACGGGAGCATCGATCCGGCAATGGTTCCCCAAGTGACAATGCCGATCAAGGACAATGCGACAGTGAGCGCGACCAACTGCCAATGGGGTCCATAGATGTCGGTGAATAAAGTCCATGTGGCGATTCTCAGGAATCCGATCAGACCGAGTGTCAGCCCAAGAACCAATCCGGAAAAGAGTTCCCTCCGGAAGACTGGAAACCAATCGGAGAGTTCGATTTCCTTCAGCGCCAACGCACGCACGATGAGCGTGGCTGCTTGTGAACCCGAGTTTCCGCCGCTGGAGATAATTAAGGGTACGAACAGGGCCAGCACGACGGCTTTATCGATTTCATGTTCGAAGTATCCCATCGCCGTTGCCGTCAGCATCTCCCCCAGGAACAAAACGACCAGCCATACGGCGCGTTTGCGGATCATGACGCTCAGGGGTGTCGAGTTGTAGGGTTCATTCAATGCTTCCAATCCACCGAGCTTTTGCATGTCCGCAGTCGCGGTCTCTTCCGCCACATCGATCACGTCGTCGATGGTCACGACACCGAGCAATCGACCTTGGTCGTCGACTACGGGGAGGGCCGAACGATCGTACTGACGAAAGATCTCTACCGCATCCCGTTTCGTATTGGCGACTTTGAGGCTGACAAACTTTTCAGTCAGGATTTCTGATACGAGTTGATGGGGGCGAGCCAAGAGGACTTTTCGGATTCGCAAATCGTTGATGAGCGTGTGATGATGATCGACCACATAAACGACATTGAGCGTTTCGCTGTCCTGCCCGTGATGACGGATGTGGTCCAAGACATGCTGCACCGTCCAATGCGGGCGCACAGCCACAAAGTGAGGGGTCATCAATCGACCGACACTCTCTTCCGGATAGTCGAGCAACCGTTCTGCGATTTGTCGTTGTTCGTGCGAAAGGAGCTGGAGCAATCGCTCTTGATCTTCAGGATCGAGATCGGACAGCAACGCCGTACGATCATCGTCGGCGATATCATTGAGCAGAGACTGCACGCAGTCTGGGGGCAAATGTTTGAGCAATTGCAATTGGGATCGACGATCCAGATACTCAAACACGCGGGCTCTCTGCGGACCGGACAGCATCTGCATTCCGGCTAAATCTTCTTCGTCGTTCAAATGTTCAAAGAGATCGACCACATCCGCAGGGGACCAACCATTGAGGAGGTCGCGCAGAGTCGCTTGGTCTTTGGCCGCGATCAAGTCGCGGACTTCCGGCAGGACTAGCTTTCCCAGCACGATGATTTCTCGGTCCAAAGGATGCATGGCGTATCGAACGACCGCCGAGCAAGGCGATGATGGGCAATCAGTCTAATGGAGGGAGCGAATGACGCCAGACGTTTCTGCGTCGGAAAAAAAGTTCCGAGACCGATTCGTTGCCAGGCGCATTGCCGTGCATGGTTTGGCAATCAGCCGGAATGGGTTAGCGTCCGGTTTCAATACCGGTGTTTCAACAACCGGGTGCAAACGCACTGCGGCTGATGGTTCGAAACCGGGTGCTAACGCACTGCGGCTGATGGGTGGCGATGGGGATTTCCTAAGAAGAGGCACCGCGTATCAGCTTTGCAGGATCGGGTGGATGACCTCGCCATGCACGTCGGTCAATCGGAAATCTCGACCGGCATAGCGATAGGTCATTCGCTGATGATCGTAACCCATCAGATGCAGGATAGTGGCGTGCAAGTCATGCGCTGATACTGGGTTTTCGACGGCGCGGAAACCGAACTCATCCGTGGCGCCGTAAATCGTCCCTTTCTTGATCCCGCCACCCGCCATCCAGAGAGAGAATCCCCAGTGGTTATGATCTCGGCCTGCGCTCGCACCTGAACCATCCTGACCCATTTCGACAGAAGGCGTTCGGCCGAATTCCCCGGAACAAACGACGAGTGTTTCATCGAGCATGCCCCGTTGCTTGAGATCGATCAGCAGCGCTGCAATCCCCGAATCGCATTCGTTGGCGACTTTGCGATGTTCGTCTTTGATATTGGAATGGCTGTCCCAAGGTTGCATTTCGCCGTGCCATGTTTGAACGAAGCGCACACCCCGTTCGATGAGCCGTCGCGCCATCAACAATTGCCGGTTCTGAGGACCATCGCCATAGAGCTTGAGAATGTGCTCGGGTTCTTTCGAAATATCAAACGCATCGGACGCTTCTGTCTGCATGCGGAACGCCAATTCAAAAGACTCGATCCGCGATTCGATCGCGGCTTCTCCGGGCCGCTGTTCCAAATGCTGACGATTGAGTTGTCGCAGTAGGTCGAACTGATGTGTTTGTTCCAGGTTGGAAAGCCGTCGATTCTGCAAGTCATCGATCAGTTTGGTCGGATCGGCATTCAATGTGTTGATCCGGGTTCCTTGGAATGCGCCAGGGAGGAAAGCAGATCTCCAATTGCCAGCCCCTCCGACCGGTAAACCTCCGGGGCATAGCGCGATGAAGCCAGGAAGGTTCTGGTTGATCGAGCCCATCCCCCAGGTAAGCCAAGAGCCGAGGCTGGGTCGGACCAATCGCTGATCGCCGGTGTTCATCAACATCAGCGACATTTCGTGGCTCGGCAGTTCCGCATGCATGGACCGAATGACCGTCATGTCATCGACGCACTGAGCGAGCTTGGGAAAGAGATCGCTCACGGGGATGCCGCTTTGACCGTATTGCTCGAACGTGAATGGTGATGGCAGCGCCACACCTGTCTTCCGTTCGGTCTGCAAGTTTTGAAACGGTAGCATTTGACCCGCGCGGCGAGTCAGTTCGGGTTTCGGGTCAAACGTGTCGACTTGCGAAACCCCTCCATTCAGAAAGATGTGAATGATGTGTTTGGCTCTCGCCGGATGATGCGTGGCGACAGCCCCTCGAACATCCGCAGCGGTCGAGGCGGTTTGAGACAGCAGATCAGCAAAGGCCAATCCTCCCATTCCCATGCCGCAACGGCGCATCCAATGCCGACGATGCATCGTTGAGTCGATGTTGTTTAGTGGATCGGATCGCATTGCGGTCATCCCTCAATCCAAGAAAGTGAATTCGTTCGAAGCGAGCAAGGCATGGGCCAGGTGCGCCCACAGTTTGTCGAGATCGGGCGGGGTAGTCTCGGGTGGTAGACTCTCTAAAAACTGTTTGGAGAGATCTCGTTCCACCGATGTGGGGTGGCGGGACAAGATTCTGTGAAAGAGCAAGTCGATCTTTTCGTCGTCCGATGCAGTCTCGGATTGCTTGATGATGGCAGCCAGCCTCGCTGCGCGATCTTGAATGAATTCAGAGTTGAGCGCGAATAACGTCTGCTGAGGCACGGTCGTTTCGGGTCGTTTGGCAGTGCAAGCGTTCGGGTTCGCCGCATCGAACGTGCTCATCAAATTGGCGATGATGTCTCGGTTAATGAATCCGTAGACGCTGCGTCGAGGAATCGTCGGGGTTGCCGCAAGATCGACTGGGCGACCTCCTATCGAGACATCCAGTTCCTCCGAGACAGCGAGCATGGCATCCCGCATCGATTCGAAATCGAGTCGGCGGCGAGGCAATCTCCAAAGCAGCGCATTATCGGGGTCGACATTCCTATGCGTTTCGTTCTCGATGGCACCTTGGCGATACGCCCGACTGAGCAAGATCTGTTTGTGGAGCCACTTGAACGACCATCCTTGTTTGCGAAATTCATCGGCCAGATAGTCCAGCAATTCCGGGTGGGTAGGTGGTTGGCCACGGGTTCCGAAATCGTCTGGCGTCCGAACCAACCCAACTCCAAAGTGATTTTGCCACGCCCAATTGACGAGAACGCGCCGCGTGAGTGGATTCGAATCGTCAATGATGGCACGGGCGAGCCCTAGTCGACGCTTGCCGTCTTCGAACGGCTGCGGACTGGATGGGCTCAGGGCCGACAAGAAACGAGGTTGGACCCTTGGGCCACGCGTCAATGGATTTCCCCGTAGGAACACAAACGCCTCGCCCGGGTTGGAATCTTCCTGAACGACCATGGCCCGTGGAGTAGAGCCAGGGGAGCTGAGATTGAGCTGATGGATAGCGCCACGCTTGCCATTGATCAAATCGCTGATGGTGCGATTGGTCAGTCTTGCAGCATCCTCGTCCGGAATATCGAAAGGCATGCCGGGGGAATACAAATAATGTCGCAACTGGCGATAGGTTGGGCTATTGATGGCCTGATGCTGGGGATGATCATCGGGCACGACGGTCGTTTCGTCAGTGGCTTCGAGGGTTGCGTCCAGGAGCGATTGCAACCACAGCTTTTGGGCGTCGGCGAAGACCTTGCCATAGACGCTGGCCAACTCGCTCAGGGACGTTGGTTTGCGTTCTGCGATGGCATCGAGGAGGAGCGTGTTCCATTTGGGCGGTTCGGCACGCAGGGCATGCATTTGTTCGGGGGCTCGGCTGTTGTCCCCCAACTCACTGTTCCAGCGCGCGATCGAGGCATCTCTGCGCGTTGCAAATTCTTCCGGCGAGATTGTTCCCCAGGACTTCATTTCCAACCATGGGCCAAAGACTGGATCGTCGGCAGGTAAGCCATCGAGGAACTTGACCCAGCGATTGAACACGATCGGTCGGATGTCGTCGGTGCGGTAGGAGAGGAATTGCGTCGAGGTGTCTTGTTCAGTAACACCTTTGGCGATCTCCGAGAGATAGAGTCCGACTTGCATCCGCAATCGATGGCGGAGGACATCGGTTTGATCCCGAACGAATTGCTGATGTTTCGTGGAAAGAGACTGCAGTTCCCGTTGGTATTGACGACGGGCGGGCTCGTCGGCGATTTCGCCAATCATCGGCAATGTGGATGGGGTTTTGCTAGGTGCGACCGAGGCGTAGATGGCGTAGTAG
>Ga0194055_10001273_pt1 | contig 20556 bp, 16 predicted proteins | sample SepL449m_MetaG_FD_155482 | JGI IMG/M metagenome (GOLD analysis project Ga0194055, IMG submission 155482) | Anoxic zone freshwater microbial communities from boreal shield lake in IISD Experimental Lakes Area, Ontario, Canada - Sep2016-L442-9m | ecosystem: Environmental > Aquatic > Freshwater >...
AACTTCAGTGACTTTTGTTGGGCTTAGAGCATTCTGGATATAAGTGGCTGGGTCGGCATCCCAGACGACAATATCAATTTTTTCCTGCTCGCCAACTTCGCTCATAACAGCGTTAACACGAGTGCCGTGGCCACCAACGAAGGTACCGACAGGGTCGACGCCAGGAGTTTTGCTAGCAACAGCAATCTTACTACGAACACCGGCTTCACGGGCAATGCCCTTGATCTCAACAGCACCATTTTCCATCTCTGGAACTTCAGCACGGAACAACCATTCGATAAATTCGATATTGCCGCGGCTTACAACCAGTTGTGGACCGCGAAAACCACGTTCGACGTCTTTCAAGAAAACTTTAATGCGTTGGCCTGGGTAGTAGCGCTCACCCTGTATCTGTTCGCTCATTGGCATAATACCCTGAGCTTTACCGAGGTCAACTCGAACGATTCGGCCTTCGACGCGAGCGACGATAGCATTGATGACAGTTCCAATCTTATCTTCGTATTCGGTCATTATAATATCGCGTTCAGCTTCGCGCAGACGCTGCAAGATAACCTGTTTGGCAGTTTGAGCGGCGACACGGCCAAATTCCTCGACCTTCTCTCCAACTTCAATTGCTTCGCCGACTTTGGCGCTTTTGTTGCGAACCTGCGCTTCGGATAAACCAATTTCGGAACTAGTGTTTTCGACAGTATCAACGATTTGCTTGGTAACGAAGGCCGTAACATCACCGGTGTTCAGGTTCATAACGACTCGGACTTCTTGCTCGCGGTCACCATAATCACGACGGTAAGCGGCAGCCAAGGCCTGCTCGACGACTTCTTGAACAGTTTCTTCTGGTAAGTTCTTTTCTTCGGCAATAGTTTGAATGGCTAGAGCCAGTTGTTTAAAATCAAATTCCATTTTTATTCTCCTTTAGTATTTATATATTACGATTTAGATTTTCGGTTAATGGTATGAAAAAAGCCGACCAATTGGCCGACCATAGCCTCTGTAGTATAGCTTATTTACCGGAGTTTTACAACACTTGGTTTTGAGCACCAAAATGAAATGTTTTTTTATTGTTTGAGGGGTAAGATTGACTATATTTACTGACAAAAAAGATCGGGTACATCATTTATTGAAAAATTAGAAGGCGTAATCTCAGAGAGCGTGGATACAAATTATAGAATCTAACCAACAATACCTCTATGACATTCAAGTTATTGAACAACAGATAATATAGTCACCACTTCTATGACTCATGCTAAAATTATAGGAATGAGCAAAAATGTGACCCGCCTATTCAGGCAATTTGAGCCTGAGAATTACGACTTAAACATTAATCCCGATATAAAAACCATGACTTTCACTGGCAGGGTGATTATTGCCGGTAAGAAGACCGGTCGTCCTAGCCAACGGCTAACACTCCACCAAAAAGACTTAAAGATTACTAGCGCCAAGATTACACGTCACGACCGTAAGGGCGATCAGCCGGTTAGTGTTGACCGGATTAACGTTCAGAAGAGTTTTGACGAACTACGTTTGCACAGTAACGAGATGCTTTACCCTACTAAATACACGATAGAGCTCGAATTTAGCGGCATCATTACTCGCCAAATGAACGGCCTGTATCCTTGTGATTTTAAAGACGGTACAAAAAACAAGAAGTTATTGGCTACTCAATTCGAAAGCCATCATGCCAGAGAAGTCTTCCCGTGCATAGATGAGCCAGAAGCCAAAGCTAGCTTCGACCTAACTCTTATCACCCCAAAAGGCCAAACTGTGCTGGCAAACACTCCAATTCTCAAATCTGTAACCATTGGGCAAAAAACTACTACAAAGTTTGAAACTACCCCAATAATGTCAGTTTATCTACTGGCTTTTGTAGTTGGTCATATGAAATATTTAGAGGCCAAAACTAAAGACGGTGTTTTAGTGCGCACTTACGCAACTCCGGCAAACGCTCAGTTTACTGAATTCGCTCTTGATGTGGCCGTTAAATGCCTCGAGTTCTATAACGATTATTTTGACCTTCCCTACCCGCTACCCAAGTGTGATCTGATTGCTTTGCCAGACTTCGCCAGTGGTGCCATGGAAAACTGGGGCTGTATCACCTTCCGCGAACAATGTATGTTCGTCGACCCTAAAAACACTAGCCTTAACACCAAACAGTATGTTGCCATGGTGGTGGCCCACGAATTAGCCCATCAATGGTTCGGTAACTTAGTAACCATGCGTTGGTGGACAGATCTATGGCTTAACGAAGGTTTTGCAAGCTGGATTGAATACCTCGCCATCGATAAACTATTCCCCGAATGGCAAATGTGGACCCAGTTTATTACCGACGAACAACAGGGAGCAATGCGGCTCGACGGTCTAGATAATACCCATCCTATAGAGGTTCCGGTTCATCACCCTGACGAAATCCGCAGCATTTTCGATACCATAAGTTACTCCAAGGGTGCTAGCGTCATCCACATGCTGCACGAATATCTAGGACCTGAGAGCTTCCGTGACGGCCTGAGGCACTACTTAAAATCTCATGCCTATAAAAATACTGATACCGTTGATCTATGGAAAGCTCTAGCCGAAATATCCAAACAGCCAGTCGAAGACTTTATGAACGTTTGGACCAGCCAGCCGGGCTACCCAATTATCAGCGTGGAAACAAAAAAACTCAGCCTCACCTTAAAACAACAGCGTTATTACACCAACCCAGCTCAAAAGGACCGCGCTAAAACTCTTTGGCAGATTCCAATGAACGCACTAATTGACCCCCAATTAATGACCAAACAAGAGCAGAGCTGGAAAATGCAGTCTGACTATATGCTTAAATTGAACAACCAACAGGGTGGATTCTATCGTGTCGCTTACCCAAACGATTACTTGGTTAAACTAGCCAAGCAAGTACCAACTGGTAAATTAGACCCCTTAGACCGACTTGGCTTACTTAGCGATGCTGCTGAAACTGCAAAATCTGGTTATTCTAAAACCACTGATGTTCTTGAACTATTACATTACTATAAGGATGAAGATAATAATGCCGTCTGGGACGTCATGGCCGGCACACTAAACAGCATCCGCGGCGTTATGGATGACGACAAGCTCCGAGAATTAATGAAGCCTTATGTTCGCAGTTTAGTTGCCAAACAGCTTAAAAGACTAGGCTGGGCACACAAGAAGGGCGAGACATACTTTGACAGGCTTTTGCGACCAACAATACTTGGCTTATCATCAGTTTCCGACGACCCGGCTGTAACAAAAGTTTGCCTGGCCATGTTCAAATCGATGAAAACCCCCGAAGAAATTGACCCAGACCTACGTAGCCTAATATACAACACCGCCGCCCGCCACGGTGACGCCAAAACCTTTAAAAAATTACTCGACCTACATAACAGTAGCGACCTTAGCGAAGAAAGAACCACCCTCGCAGCTGCACTGACCGGCTTTCAGCAACCCGAATTAATCAAGCAAGCGCTGTCCTTAATTACCACTGATGTGGTTCGACTCCAAGACATCGGCTACTGGGTGGCCTACAGCTTTATGAATCGGCATTCCAAATGGCAGACATGGGAATGGATGGTTAACCACTGGGACTGGTTGATCGAAAACGTTGGCTCTGACCTAAGTTTTCCCCGTTTCCCGATTTACGCTGCTAGAACTATGAGCGACACAACTTTTTTAAAGAAATACAAAGCTTTTTTCGGACCTAAATTAACCCCCGCTCTAGAACGCGCCTACTATCAAGGTATTGAAACCATTCAATGGCAAGCTGCCTGGAAAAAACGCGACCTCAAAGATATCCAAAAGTTTTTTAAATCATAAAAAGCGATTTGCCAACAAGGGACCTGTCGGCAACTTCTATGGCAGCCAGGTAATAATTGGTCTCCCAACTATTGCTAGTTACCTATAATTAGGCAGAAAGGCCATGCAGCGCAGCCTGGCAGGAGCCATGTACTCTAACCTAATTACCTGGTGAGTGTTATTAAAGCTGCTTACAAAAATGCTTGAATGGGCTTGTAGGATTGACGGTGCAATACGCTAACTCCGAGTTGCTCGAGTGCTTGGCGGTGAGCTTTAGTACCGTAGCCAACGTGTTTTTCGAAGCCATATCCGGGGTGTATTAATGCCAGTTTTGACATCCTGTTATCACGGCTGACTTTTGCGAATATACTGGCAGCACTTACCAGACTTTCGGTGGCATCACCGCCAATCACGCAACGGACGTTTGTATAGACGGGAGAACAATAATTAAAATTACCGTCCATAATTATTTCTTCGTCTGGTTTTGCCGCCAGTGAATTTAGTGCCCGCTCAACAGCTAACTTCATGGCAGCGGTTAAACCAATCTGATCTATTTCGGCTGGTTCGACCCAACCCTCCCCTAGCTGACAACTAGCTTGGATAGCCGGTATAATAGCGTCACGTCGTTTTTTATTAACTACTTTTGAGTCATCCAGGCCATCTGGCAGCTTTGTTAGCTGCCTAGCAGCGACCACTAATAATGGTCCGGCCCAGCAGCCCCTCCCAACTTCATCAATCCCGATCATTGTCTTATGGTAACAAAAAACCGCCAGAAAAACGGCGGTTTTATTTATAAATTGACGAGTTTATTTTTTTGCGGCGGCGTCGTGTTCGGCAATAGCTGCATCAGCTTTAGCTTCAAGCTTGGCTTCTTCGGCTGCTTTAGCAGCGTGTTCGGCTTCGGCCTTAGCGGCAACCTCTAATTTTAGCTTAGCTTCTTCGGCTTCAGCCTTGAGGTCACGAACGTCATTAACGGCTTCTTTATCAAAAACCATACCTGTCAGACGAGCCGATTTACCAGTTCGAGCACGCATGTAGCTAAGATAGTTACGGCGAACTTTGCTTCGCTTAACAATTTCTACCTTGGTAACTAGTGGTGAATGCAGAAGATAAGATTTTTCAACGCCGATACCACTGGCAATACGACGGACGGTGATAGAAGCCGTGTGGCTAGCAGTACGGTCGGTTCGGATAACTAAGCCCTCAAAAATTTGAATACGCTCTTTACTACCTTCACGAATTTTTTGGTGCACTTTTACGGTGTCACCTGACTTAACGGCAACAACTGCGTTTTTTTTAAACTCGTTCTCGATTTCATTTATAACAGATGGCATATCCAAACAATGTTACACGACTTCTCTGTTATTTGCAAGACCAAATACTAGCCAACTACGCGGTAAACCTCTTCTAAAGTAGTTTCACCGGCTATGACTTTAAGAATGCCGTCCTGAATCATGGTACGCATACCACTTTTTATAGCGGCAGCTTCAATCTCTTGAGCGGTTGTTGATTTGCCTTTTTGGATCAGAGCGCCGATTTCGCCGGTCATCAAAAATTGTTCACGTAAAGCTACTTGACCACTGAAGCCATAGGGATTATCGGGCGATTTGCCGGGATTAAACAAACTAAGGTTATTTAAGTCAGGTTTTTTGATATTATCTGGTAGCGAATCAACAACTTCTTTTATCTTAGCGAGCGTGGTTTCGTCAGGAGTAAAAGCAACTTTAAGCTTGTCATCTAAACGGCGCACTAAGCGTTGGGCCATAACTAACCTAATTGCCGAAACAAACAATGGGTTCTCGCCAATAATATCCATCATTCGGGTCAGAGCCGCGGCTGCCGAAGAAGCATGGAAGGTAGAAAGTACCAGGTGGCCTGTCAGCGAAGCCTGTAAAGCAGTTTTGGCGGTATCTGTATCACGTATCTCACCTACCATAATAATGTCAGGGTCGAGCCTTAGAACAGCTCGTAGCTTGTCAGCGAAGTTAGTTTCTTTGCTGCTGGCTGAAGTTACCGAAATTTGAGTAATACCATTAAACTGATACTCTACAGGATCTTCGATGGTGATAATCTTACGCTCGTCACTGTTTAATGAGTTGAGCATGGAGTAAAGAGTGGTGGTTTTACCGGAGCCAGTTGGACCGACAGCTAACACAAGCCCTGATGGCCGGCTAATAATGTCGTCGACGACCTTACGCTGCTCAGTGGTAAGACCTAGTCTGTCCAGCTGATACATGCTTTGTTCCATATTGAACAAGCGCATGACTACGTCGATGCCGTTGATGGTCGGTACGGTTTCTAGGCGCAGGTTAACATCAACCGCCGCGCCATCGGCCATCTTAACTTTTTGAGCAATATGGCCCTGTTGTGCATCATCCGATGAAGTCGAAATGTTCCCGGCGCTGGCGATAGCTGAGATTAACGTTCGGTACTTGTCCGGTGATAATTTGGCGATAGTATGAAGAACCCCGTCGATACGCAAGCGGACTCTTACAAAATCCGGTTGTGTCTCTAAGTGAATATCCGAGGCAGCTAGTTTATGGGCCTGCTGGACCAGATATGCCAGAGTATCATCAGCTCGGACTTGAGCCAGAGTTGTCGAAACATCCTCGACCGTCTGCTGGTCGGCCGCTAGGTGTTTAATACTAATATCCTGATATTCAACTTTGGCTGGCGGGTCATACAATTTTATATATTCTCTGAAGCCACCGTCAGAAATAAGCGCGAATATAACCCTCTGATCTAAAAATTGATTTCGCAGATCCTTTATCGTTTGTTGTGAGGTGGTATTAGTAACGCCGAAAGTTATGTTATGGTCGTCAGCCTGAAGCGGAATGACCTTAAGTTTATACAAATCTGGTACGGTTATTAACTCTTTGTAAAGTTGTTTGTTAGATATCTGAGAAGTATCGATATACGCCATATTTAAAATACGGGCGCGGCGTAGGGTAGACTGTTCCTCGTCGAGGCGGGCATCTTGGCTCATAACTCTATTAAAGCATAAGCAGTCGCATCTCGTGAATATATATCTATAATGGGGTCTACATGAATGAACTTGTTGTAATCGCCCATAACTTACGTAGCACTCATAATGTTGGTTCGCTGCTAAGAACTGCTGAGGGCTTGGGCGTGAGAACAGTTTACCTGACCGGCTACACTCCCTACCCACTGTCAACTTCTGATGGACGCATACCCCACCAGGCCGGCAAAATCGATAAGCAAATCAAGAAAACGGCTCTCGGTGCCGAAACCAGCCAAAGCTGGCAACAGGGTGATATTAACGCAGTTATTGAAGATTTGCATGACCAGGGTTTTGTTATTGCTGGTTTAGACCAGACCCCGGAAGCTATCAACCTGAATGAATACCAGCCAGCCGCCAAGCTAGCAATAATCTTAGGACGTGAAGTCGAGGGGATCGAAAAGTCAGTTTTAAATCTGACTGATTTACAGCTGGTAATCCCAATGTTTGGTAAAAAAGAGTCTTTTAATGTCGTTCAGGCTGCAGCTATGGCACTTTATCACTGTCGTTTCACTTGATTTTATTGGCATAAGCGACGTACAATAGGACCCGGATGCCGGTTAAAACAAAAAATCACCAAAGTAAAAAATTTCCGCACCACTTTAACAAGGTGTACTGGCCCTATTTGCCATTATTCTTATTAGTTCTTTCAGGCATATGGCTTGGCCATTCTTCCGTTTACCGCTCGCAGCGTGGAGTGCTTGAATACACGTCTGAAGTCAGTGCTAACTCTTTACTAGTTGATACTAACGCTGCCCGCCAATCTAATAATCAGGCTATTCTTAATGAAAACTCTCAATTAGACCAGGCTGCAAATGCCAAAGCCCAGGATATGGTCACCCGAAACTATTGGTCTCACATCACACCCGACGGTAGAACTCCCTGGGCCTTCATCGACTCCACAACTTACCAATATCAGAAAGCTGGCGAGAATCTAGCCTACGGCTTTGTTGACAGTAATGAAGTAATTAAAGGCTGGTTAAATAGCCCCGCACATAAAGCTAACCTGCTTGATAATCGTTATACAGAAGTCGGATTTGGAATCGTCAATAGCCCTGACTTTCAAGGCCATGGTCCGGAAACAATAGTTGTTGCTCTCTACGCTCAGCCAGGCAAAAAACCAGCTGGTTTAGGTGTTGCTAACCCTAGTAGCGCCGGTTATAACACCGATAACCCCTTCGTTCGTGAAGCCAACCAGACAATCAGTAAAGCCCAGGCGATGACTAGCGGTCAAGCACCGTGGGTCACGTTTGCCTTAGGCATAGCTGGCGGACTCAGTTTAGCTTACGTACTTATAAAAAATAGCGTCCTGATTCATCGCAAGCTTCGTAAAGGCGAACGTTTTATCCTGCATCACCCCATTCTAGATATTACTTTGGTTGTCTTTATCGGCCTGTGTGTCCTACTGTCTCAGAGTATTGGTTTAATCCGCTAGGTTATTGCAGTTTAACGTTAGTCACACCGACTAGCTCCCGTATCTGTTCAACTACGGCAGTATCACAGTTAACGCGACTAGGGAGCTTAACTACTTGTTTACTTTTTTCTGGGCCTAGCACTAAAACTACTTCGGTTTCTCCATCATTAACATCTATTGTTTCTTTTAGCGAAACTAGCAGATCTTGGTTGCCGCTATCCTCTAGGCGGATATACAGACGTACGGCGGTTTTTTTGGGGTCGGGTGGGGCAGAATTGACTGTTACCGCTTTCCGCGGTTTAGGAACCTTCATTGGTTTACCTTTTGCCTGGTAAGCCTGGGCTTGTTCAACTGTCACCTCGCGAGCGTCATCCACCATAATTTTAACTTCATCAGACTGGTTGCCATCTCGGTCTTTCGCATTTACCTTGCCCTGTACTAAAACAACGTGGTCGCGAACCCAGATACCGGTAGTTTGCCGGTAGGCATTAGGGAATAATATTAACTCAATTTCGCCCTTCATATCGGCGATCTTGATGAATGCCATCTTTTGGCCTTTTTTGGTAGTAATCTCACGTAGTTCATTTATACTGCCGGCCACTATTACAGATTTACCATCATGTTCCGGCTTAAGTTCACTCAAAGGTATCGATTGCTCGGTCAAGAAGTCGTCATAAGCCTTCAAGGGATGCTGGGAAAGGTACAAGCCCAATAGATCACGTTCCCACTGCAGCTGCTCACGGGAGTTATGTTTTTCAACCGCTGTATCCAGCACCAGCTTGGGTGCAATTATCACCCCTTCATGATCACCAAACAAATCAGTTTGGCCACTGTTGGCCTCTTTTTGGAGACGGTTAGCGTAGGCTACCAAAGCATCAAGATTACCGACCAGAACATTCCTGTCGGCAAAGCGGTCAAAGGCGCCGGCTTTAATTAGGCTCTCTATGGTTTTACGGTTTACAATCCGGGCGCTCACTTTGCTAGCAAAATCTTCGAGACTAGCAAATCCACCATTTATTTCACGGGCTCGTAGTATTTCTTCTACTGCGCCAGAACCAACATTTTTTATAGCTTTAAGTCCAAATCGAATTTGTTTTTGACCAGGCATAACCGCAAATTCCAAGAAAGATTCTATAATATCTGGAGGCAAAACCTGAATTCCCATATTTTTACATTCGGTAATCTCAATCGCCAGCCTGTCTGTATCATCAAAATCACTGGTCATCAGGGCTGCCATAAAGGCGTCTGGGTAGTGTGCTTTCAAGTAAGCCGTTTGGTATGAAATTAAACCGTAACATGCTGAGTGTGACTTGTTAAAGCAATAGTCTGCAAAACCGAGTAGCTGTTTCCAAAATTTTTGAATCAGCTCGCGATCGACGCCATTTTCGACAGCACCTTCCTCGAACCGCTTCTCCATTTTAACCATCATTTCGCGGTTCTTTTTACCAATCGCCTTGCGTAGAGTATCGGCTTCACCACCAGTGAATCCACAAACGTCACGAGAGATCTGCATAAACTGCTCCTGGTAAACTAGAACTCCATAGGTACTCTCTAAGGCGGGTTTCATTAGAGGGTGAGCATAGCTGGTTTCTTCTTTGCCATTTTTTCTTTTAATAAAACTATCTGTCAGCCCGGCGCTGAGAGGGCCAGGACGATATAACGCGCCCATGGCGATAACATCATCAAACTCTGTTGGTCTTAATTCACGTAGGTACCGCTTCATACCGGGGGATTCAAACTGGAATACTCCTGTTGTATCACCCCGTTGTAGCAATTCGAATGTTTTAGAATCATCCAGTGGCAATCTGTTAATATCAATATCTTCGCCGTGAACCTTCTTAATAATTCGTAGGGCATTCTTTATGATCGTCAAGTTGGAGAGGCCCAAGAAGTCCATTTTTAGCAGTCCTAGCTCTTCTATTGGATTCATTGAATATTGAGTCGCAACCACGCCCTTTTGGGCCATTTCAAGCGGCGCAAACTTAACGATGTCATCAGGCGCTATCACCACACCAGCAGCATGAACGCCGTGACTCCTAATCGTACCCTCCAATTGAACGGCCAGATCAAAAACTCGTTTAGATTGCTCGCTAGTTTCATACTCGTTTTTCAGATCCATATCATCTTTGAGTGATGTTGATAAAAGAATGTGGCGGCCCTGAATAGGCGGAGGGATCATCTTGGCCAAACGGTCAGCATCAGCATACGGAACTTGCAAAACCCGAGCCACATCACGAACTGCGTTACGCGCCGCCATTCGCCCAAAAGTAACGATGTTGGCTACCCGATTAGTACCGTATTTATCAATACAATACTGAATAACTTCGTTTCTTCGGCTATCCTGAATATCAATGTCTATATCCGGCATCGAGATACGGTCGGGGTTCAAAAAGCGTTCAAAAAGCAGATCGTATTCCAATGGATCAAGCTCGGTAATCTTTAGGGAGTATGCAATAATCGACCCGGCTGCCGACCCGCGGCCAGGGCCAAATACGATACCTTTATCTTTACTAGCGTTGATTAAATCTGAAATTATCAGGAAATATCCGTTAAAACCCATCGTGTTGATGACTGATAATTCATAGGAAGCACGCTCGACAACTTCCTTGGGTAAAGTTTTGCGAGCTTCGGCTGGAGTCATTTTTTGACTGTCCGCTTCCTCAACTCCACCGTAGCGCCAAGCCAAGCCACTGTAGACTGACTTTTCTAGGTAACTTTTTTCACTTTCGTTTTTGGGAACCGGGAATTTAGGAATCAAAATCTTACCAAGCTCAATGTCAACTACACAGCGGAGGGCAATTTTCCTAGTATTACTAATTAATTCCGGGTGATCCTTACCCCACCGCTTAATTACTTCGACCGGATCGGTAAGATGCAACTCAAAGTTTTTTAGGCTCATTCGGTTTTCATCGGTTAGATATGAGCCAGTTTGGACACATAGAAGTATTTCGTGTGCCTCCTGATCTTTATGATCTAGGTAGTGGGCGTCACAGGTTACGACCGATGGGATATCTAATTCTTTAGAAAGTTTTAAGGTTTTTTCGGTAACAGGAACCTGTTCGTCCCATCGCGCTGGATGGTCGGGATGACCATGATCCTGAACCTCCAGATAGTACCGGTCGCCAAAAACTTTTTTGTACCAAACAGCCACTTCTTTAGCCTTATCGTACTGGTCCTGGCGTAGCAAGTCACCAATTTCACCACCGATACAGCCACTTAATACTATTAGCCCTTCGTTATATTCTTCCAATAACTCATGATCGATTCGAGGTTTGTAGTAAAAGCCTTCTAGGTTAGCCTTGGTGCTTAGAGCCATCAAATTCTGATAGCCAACATTGTTCATGGCTAAAATAATTAAGTGGTAATAGAGCTTGTCTCTGCCTGCTTCTTTATCGGTGTGCTTACGAGTCGCCACATAAGCTTCCATGCCAAGTATCGGGTTAACACCGCGAGCCTTGCCTTCTTTGTAAAATTCAATTAGACCAGACAGTGTTCCGTGATCGGTGATAGCTACGGCTTCCATACCGGCTTTTTGGACGTGATCGAATAAAGCCGGTACTTTAGAAAGACCGTCTAGTAGACTATATTGGGTGTGATTGTGCAGATGCACGTAATCACTTGGTAAAAGTGGTTTTCCTGGCATTAATCCCTCGAGTTATATAGCTATTATAGCTTATTTACTCTGTTCGAGGGGCGTGAAATTAACTTTTAGCTTTGGCGTTTTTGGCAATATAATCTTTTAGATGGTTGACGGCAGTGTTAGCGTCACTTATTGCTTGCTGGAGGTCTTTATCGTCAGTTCCACCTTCATGGACAGAACTCAAGACAGCTCGAACCTTTTCCTTACTAGCTGTGGCTGCTTTAGAGATTTTTTCCCATTCTACCTTAGCACTGTTGGATAGTTTGGCCGAAGCTGCCTTACCCTTCTTAAGTAGCAAGTCTAGCTGGCTGTGGAGTTGTTTAAGCTGCTTCTCAGCTTCTACTTTTGTTTGCATAGCCTTGTCTTTTATGTCCTTGCGAGTTTCTTTGCCACTTTTTGGGGCAGTCAAAATGCCGGTTACATATCCAGCTACACCTGCAATCATCGCTCCGATGGCTACATTTTTTGCTTTTCCCATGGTGTTAATCCTCTTATTTCTTCTTACGATTAAACATTTCGGCAACATTAGCTACTAATCGCCCGAAAGCCATTACGCCATTGCTGTTCTCGATCATTTCGCTAACGGCCTCAGCTTTGTCGGCAATTTGTTCGGCTCGGTCGGTAATTCTTTGGACGGTATTAGAAATCTTGATTAGTTTTACTAGCAGAATAATGCATAAAATTAAAGTCGCAGCCAGGGTAATTGATAGAATTACAACCAAAATTGTCAGGCTTGTTTCTGTACTCATGCCCGTATTATACCTTACCGGTCAATCTTCGTACGAAGGAATTTCGCAAAATCATCCTTAATGTCATCATGCTCCAATGCAAAATCTACGACTGTTTTTAAATACTCCAGCTTGTTTCCGGTATCATAATACTTACCATTTTGAATTTGGTAAGCAAGCAGCTTTTTGCCGTCATTGATCATCATCTGCATAGCCGTCTGGATTTGTAGCTCTTTTCCAGGCTCGATTACTTCCCTAGATTGATCGATGTACTCAAAAATGTCAGGAGTAAACAAGTAACCACTAACACTAGCCAGGTTGCTTGGTGCTTTATCTTTACCGGGTTTTTCTAGGATTGTCGACATCTTGATTAATCCCGGTTCAATTTCATCACCGGCTACAATGCCATAATTGTCGTAGTCCTCATCCCGGTCAATTTTCATGCAAGAAATGATACTACTGCCGTGCTTATGATATAGGTCGATCATTTGCTTGAAGCGCAGTGGTTTAGCCATAATGAAGTCATCCGCAAAAGTATATATGAAAGGTTCATTGCCAATTAGGTGTGCGGCATTAAAAACTGGAGTAGCATTACCATGTGGACCTTTTTGTCGGATATATGCGAAGTTGGCTAGGTTAGAGATCTTTTTAGTTTGCTCCAGCAGGTCTTCCTTACCGGCATCATGCAAGTTTTTGCGCAAATCGGCGCTCATGTTATCAAAATGATCCTCGACGGATCGCTTGTGATAGCCTGTCACAATAACAATGTCTTCTATTCCGGAGCCAACCAGCTCTTCGACAATATACTGAATAATCGGCTTGTCAACCAGGGGTAGCATCTCTTTAGGCATAGCCTTAGTTTGTGGCAAGAATCGGGTACCAAAGCCGGCGGCGGCAATGACAGCTTTTCTAACAGGCTTTTGGCTCATTAGCTTAATTGTATCATGTGATTTTTAGAGGCCAAGTTGCTTTATTATCAGTTCCTGGGCTAGTTGTGGGTTGGCTTGGCCCTTGGATTCCTTCATAACCTGTCCTACTAAAAAGCCGATAGCCTTCATCTCGCCATTTTTGATGTCTTCTGCGGCGCCAGGGTTAGCATCCAGAACACCAGCGACGATTTTTTCGATAGTGCCGGTGTCCGAAACTTGAATGTAGCCTTTTTCTTGGGCGTAGACCTCAAGGTTTTCTGGAAGTTTTCCTTCTGGAAGAAGCTTAACAATTAAAGCTTTCGATCCGGTTGAACTTAGCTTACCGGCTTTAACTAAATCATAGACAGAATCATACAACTTAACCCGTAGCTTGTTGTCGGCTTTGAGGCCTAGCGGAATCTCGGTATTAACGAACCAATTGGCTAGGGCTTTGGCTTTCTCGGAATTAGCTAGATTAGATTCTATAATACCCAGATAACTAGCTTCGCCATCAACCTCTGCTTCAAGTAAAGTGTCAGTTTGGCTTTGATCCATGCCTAAACCGATTAGGCGTTTACGCCACTCGTCAGGCATAACAGGCATTGAGTCTCGAATTGGCTTGATCATAGCTTCTGTCAGTTCAATTGGCGGAATATCAGGCTCGGGCATATATCGGTAGTCGTGCGCTTCTTCTTTACTGCGCATGGAGTAGGTTTTTTGCTTAGACTCATCCCAACCTAGTGTTTCTTGATTAATCTTGCCACCTTTATTCATAATAGAGGCCTGGCGCTTAACTTCGTATTCGATGGCTTTTTCGACGGCTTTGAAGCTATTCAGGTTTTTAGTCTCGGTCCTAGTGCCAAGCACATCGGTCTTGCTTAGCGATACGTTAACGTCAAAACGCATATTGCCATAATACAAACTGGCTTCGGATACTCGGGCATAGCGCATCAACAGCCACAGTTCTTTGGCGTAGGTTTTAGCTTCTATAGAGGAGTGCATATCTGGCTCGGAAACTATTTCTAGCAACGGAGTACCAGCTCGGTTTAGGTCGACCAGACTGTAGTCTTTGCCAATTGGGTGAGTTGACTTGCCGGCGTCGGCCTCTAGATGTGCTTCATGAATTCGGATTTTTTTAGGCTGGCCATCAACAGTAATGTTAACCTCACCGCCTCGAATGATCGGGTTGTAGAACTGGGTAATTTGATAGCCCATTGGTAAATCAGGGTAAAAATAATGCTTTCGATCAAACTTGCTAAAGTATTGGGGCTCGGTGCCTAATGCAAAGCCGGCCCGGATGCCAAGTTCCAGCGCTTTTTCGTTCAATACCGGTAAGGCTCCGGGCATACCCAAGTCGATGTGGCTAATCAGAGTGTTAGGTGTCGCCTCGCGAGCGTCGTTACCAACCGCCGAGAAAAGTTTAGTTTTGGTTTTTAATTGAACATGGCATTCTATACCGATAGTCGTCTTGTACATTATTTGAGGGCTCCAACGTCTTTTAGAGCTTGGCCTATACCCATCAAAGCATGTTTAACATCTTTTTCTTTGAGCTTAGGTGGGGTATTGCTTTCAAGATTTTTGCGTAATTTATGACCGAACCAAACACCGTCTATGTCGCTGAATAAAGTGTGCGCCGAGACCATCCGTTCACCCGTAGTTTTGCCTTTATAATGGAGTTTTCGCAGGGCTTCGTCCAGAAGTTTGTCAGCGGCGATAATGGCATCTGACCACTGTTCTTTATTGCAAAGCATTTTTTGCAGTTCCTTCCAGCGAGGTATAAATTTTTCTGGATTGAGATTGCGGCGACGTAGACGCAGGGCCTTGAGAACTTTATTCATTGCTTAGCTCCTCGGTTTTTTTTGCAAACGCCAACAATTGGCGATCATGTCTCTGGGCAGCCATAATCTGCAAACCAACTGGCAATCCGTCGATTTTTCCGGCTGGTATACTAATGGCTGGGATGCCAACTAAGTTTGCCGCAACCGTCATAATATCTTGAAGATACATTTTCAGTGGTTCGGCTGCGTTCTCCCCTATCTTAAAGGCTGTGGTCGGAGCAGTTGGGCCAACCAAGAAATCATATTTATTGAAAGCTTCTGTGAATTCGTTGATAAGCTTAGTTCGCAGTTGCTGAGCTTTTTTGTAATAAGCGTCGTAATAGCCACTGCTTAAAACGTAGGTCCCGATCATGATTCGCCGCTTAGCTTCACTCCCGAATCCTTGATTACGCGTTTGACTATAGCTGGTCTCAAGATCTTTAGCATCTGGGGTATGACGACCAAAATGCTGGCCATCATATCGACTTAGGTTACTGCTAACTTCGGCTGGACAAATAATGTAGTAACATGCCAATGCCAAAGGTAAAGACGGCAGGCTAATCTCGCTAACTTCGGCCCCGGCCCTCTTAAGATTTTCAACTTGTTTAATGATTAGGGCTTTAATTTTTGGGTCTAACCCTTCCATGTATTCTTTGACTACACCGAGTTTAGCGCCTTTAACTGGTGTTTCGAGAATCGTATAGCTAGTTTCATCACGCTTGATAGTCGTGCTGTCCAACGGGTCCTGGCCAGACATAACATCAAGGACTAAAGCTGCATCCTCAACGTTTGTAGTTAACGGTCCGATCGTGTCGGTACTACTAGCCATTGCTATAACGCCACTACGCGAAACTAATCCATAAGTCGGCTTAAAGCCGACCGCGCCAGTAAAGCTGGCCGGCTGACGGATGGAGCCACCGGTATCAGTACCAACTGCAAATGGAGCCAGGCCCAAAACAACCGAAACCGCAGATCCACCGCTACTACCACCGGGTACACGTGTCGAGTCATGAGGGTTTTTGGTAGTCATATAGTCACTGTTTTCGGTACTAGCACCATGAGCAAAAGCGTCTAAATTTGCTTTGGCGACACAAATTGCACCTTCGGCTTCTAGTTTTTCGATAGCGGTAGACTGATATGGAGCATTAAAGCCTTTTAGAATATTACTGGCAGCAGTAGTTTCAGATCCAAAAGTTAAAAAGTTATCTTTAGCTATAAATGGTACTCCTGCTAGGCGGCCGGGATTTTCGCCTCTGGCAACGGCTTCATCGATTGACTTGGCTCTTTGCCGAGCACGTTCCGTCGTAGTAGTAATAATTGCCGAGAATTCTTTTTGCTCGTCTATAGACTTAAGGGCCTGCTCAACTGATTCGATAGCAGTGGTTTTGCCAGCCAGAACGTTTTTGGCAATCGTGGCAATGTCTGGCCAGCTCATTAATTGACCATCCTTTTTACCTTGAAATGGCTTTTTTCGGTAACTGGAGCATTTTTTAGTAGATCAGTTGGATTGGCCTGATAGTCAATTACTTTATCGGCACGCGTAACATCTTTTAGACCAGTAACTTGATAGGTCGGTTCTATACCGTCTAGGTTGACACTTTGTAGCTGCTCAACGTACTTAAGGATAGAGCCAATTTCTATTTCTAACTGCTTAACTTCAGCATCAGTCAGCTGTAGTCGCGAGAGTTTAGCCAATTTTAATATGTCTTGACGCGTAAGTTTGCTCATGTATTTTCTCAGTATAGCATTTCTAACAGGTAAGAATAGACTGAATTCGGAATATGTTATTTACAAACACGATCACGTGGAATAGCATAAGAACAAAGAAAAGGTTTTACCATGTCAGTAGCAGCAATGATGTCTGAAGGTCCTGGTCCCGATGAAAGAAAACTTGGAATTGTGCATTCCACCCGTCCGCCTCAGAAAGCGGACGTTTTTATTTTGCAAACCAGTCCGCTGCCCACGTTCGGGGATATCTCGATCGATTTACTTGGAGATCCGATACCGCGACCAGACCTTGATACTCGGTTTGTTAACTATTATCAACTTAATCAACATTTTAGCGATGGAACCCGCGCCCGGGGTGTAGTTGGAATAGCTTTAAATCCTATTTCGGACTTACCGATTGTTGGTGAACCGGCTTGGTTTACTAGCTTAGATCGTGGTTTTAATCAAAGGACTAGTGATCGTCTAGGAGAATTGGGAAGACATACTTACCGGCAAGGGGTCCCTAACCAGGGTCATAGCCTTTATCGCAATTCCTGGGATGTCCACTTAGCACTAGGGGTTGTCGCTCAAAAGTTCGAAGATAAGCTACAAACCACAATCATTGATGCTGAAGGAGATTCAAATGGTGCTATGACCAGTACCGGTGTGATAGCCTACTCCGAAGCTTTTGATCGAGTAGTCCGCGACGGCTATTTCGTTGACCCATGTATGGTATCTAGAATTGGCCTAGAAGAGGCCTTAAAATTCCTTAAGCACCCCGAATACATTGCTAAAGAAGCATACTGTCTGTTTCGCCAGGCTATTCGACTAATTAACGAAGAAGAGGACGCGACAAGCTATATTAAAACGATTGAGTTATCGACGGAATATATCATTGGCAACGCACTTTTACCTAGAGCTCTTTTTTGGGGGGATTTGGGACATCTAATAGCTCACATTCCAGAAACACAAAAAGCACATTATCGACTATTTGAGCATAGTATCGGTAACCAGAAACGGAAATTCCACAAAATTCTACGTGGTCCAAACGGAACATCCCGTCAGGCTGTTACTACTGAGGTGATAACCGGAACTCACCTTTCTATCGCCAACCCTAAAACAATTAACGCCAAATTAGAGTACTTCAGGAATCAAACTACTTAAACGCTGGCACTATTAATCTATTCAGATTTTGCTCTTAACGTCGGCGATAATATCTCTCAACTCAGCAGCCTTCTCGAACTGTAGGTTGGCCGAGGCTAGCTCCATTTGAGCACTGAGCTCACGGATAATGTGGCCGTACTCGTCTTTAGGAATCTTCTTTAGGTTCAGTCGAGTTGGCTCTTCGGGCATATCGGGGCGCATTCCCTTTTCGATAGCCTTGGCGATCCCTTCTGGTGTTATGCCGTTCTTTTTGTTGTGAGCGGCCTGAATAGTGCGGCGTCGGTTGGTTTCGTCCAGAGCTCGCTGCATGCTGCCGGTAACATGGTCGGCGTACATAATTACCCGTCCATCAATGTGGCGGGCGGCACGGCCAATTGTCTGCACCAAGGCCTGTTCACTCCGTAAAAATCCTTCTTTATCGGCATCAAGTATGGCAACTAGCGAAACTTCGGGCAGGTCGAGGCCTTCGCGTAGCAAGTTAATCCCAACTACAACGTCGTAGACGCCGAGGCGCAAATCTCGCAAAATGTCGGTACGATCCAAAGTATCAATGTCACTATGTAAGTACGTTACCTTGATGTTTAGCTCTTTTAGGTAGTCGGTTAAGTCTTCAGACATCCGCTTAGTCAGAGTCGTAACTAGTACGCGCTGGTGCTTGGCAACGGTATCGCGGATTTCGGCAATCAAATCATCAATCTGACCGTCGACCGGGCGGATAGTAATTGGAGGATCGAGCAAGCCGGTAGGGCGAATAACCTGCTGGGCTGGAGCCGGGCTGCGTGATAGTTCATAGTCGGCTGGTGTAGCACTTACGTAGATCGCCTGATTAACATGTTGTTCGAATTCAGTAAACGTTAATGGTCGGTTGTCTAGGGCGCTGGGCAACCTAAAGCCGTGCTCAACTAGTACTTCTTTGCGGGCGCGGTCACCGTTGTACATACCGCGCACCTGCGGCATGGTCATATGTGACTCATCGACAAACATCAAAAAGTCATCTGGGAAATAGTCTAGCAATGTGGCCGGTTGTTCGCCCGGCTCGCGGCTAGTTAAGTAACGACTATAATTCTCGATTCCTTTAACAAACCCAGTTTCCTCGAGCATTTCCAGATCGAACTTTGTCCGTTGGTTGAGACGCTGAGCTTCCAGTAATTGGCCTCTTTTCTTGAATAGTTTGAGCCGGTCATTAAGTTCATTCTGAATACTGACCATAGCAACCTTCAGTTTGTCGAAGGGAGTGACATAGTGACTACTTGGGAATATCTTAAATTCTTTTAATTGAGCCAAGACTTCGCCAGTTAATGGATCGATTTTAGTGATTTTTTCGACGTCATCACCGTCAAAATCGATTCGATAGGCTAATTCCTCGCCAGCCGGGAAAACGTCAACGACGTCGCCCCGTACCCTAAAAGTACCGCGATGAAAGTCGATATCATTGCGCTGATACTGGATGTCAGTTAGGCGGCGCAAAAACTTGTCACGAATCAGCCGTTGACCCTTGTTTACCACGATAGATAGTCCGTTGTAGTCCTCAACTGAGCCGATACCGTAAATACAGCTGACGCTGGCGACAATAATTACGTCTTTGCGAGACAGTAGCGCATCAGTGGCGGCGTGGCGCAATCGATCGATTTCTTCATTTATCTGGCTGTCTTTTTCTATATAGGTATCGCTGCGCGGAATATAGGCCTCGGGCTGGTAGTAATCGAAGTAACTTACAAAATAGTGGACTTCGTTTTCGGGGAAAAAGTTACGGAACTCACTGTAGAGTTGTGCGGCCAGGGTTTTATTATGGCTCAAAATCAATGTCGGTTTTTGAGTGTTCTGGATAACATTAGCCATCGTAAAGGTTTTACCGGAACCTGTTACACCCAGGAGAGTCTGCTCTTTAAGCCCCTTTAGCACACCCTCGGTCAACTGCTTTATAGCCGACGGCTGATCGCCGGCGGGACGGTATTTGGAGTCCAGTTTAAATTGAGGCATCTACTTATTGTAGCATCTAGCCATAATGTGGAGCGTTGCTGTCAAGATACCAGCGGGCTAATTCGTCTTTAAGATCGATGTCGGCATATTCCTTGTCGAGAATTTTGATTATTTTTTTGATTAGGTTATCTGGGTCGCTATCGAATACAACCATGTCCCGGTTAGGGGCTTCCAGACGTTCCATTAGCTCTTCCACGACATCAGCGGTACCACCGCTACCTGTTAAGACTCCGCAAGGCATTCGTGACTCTAAAGCGGTTGTAAACTCGTGCAGACTGCCAAAACGGCCACCAACAGTAATAATTGCATCACTGGACTGAACCAGGTGAATATCACGGCCAACATAGTGCATGCCAGTAAAATTGATAAAATCAAAAACTCCGATTGGTAATCGGT
>Ga0194055_10001275_pt1 | contig 20544 bp, 21 predicted proteins | sample SepL449m_MetaG_FD_155482 | JGI IMG/M metagenome (GOLD analysis project Ga0194055, IMG submission 155482) | Anoxic zone freshwater microbial communities from boreal shield lake in IISD Experimental Lakes Area, Ontario, Canada - Sep2016-L442-9m | ecosystem: Environmental > Aquatic > Freshwater >...
GGCGGACCGGTGATGAGACACTGGGCCCAGACTTCGCCCTTCATCGTGCCCGAGACTCCTTCGCCCGTGAGGGTGCATGTGCTGCTCTTCGACGCTGGCAGCGACCAGGAGGGGATCCACTCGATCGAGTTGGGGGGGCGCACCGTGGTGCTGCTGTTCGAGGACCCTGATGACGCCGAGCGCTACGCCGGCCTGCTGGAGGCCCAGGATTTTCCCGTTCCCACCGTGGCGGTGCTCGATCGCGGGGAGATCGAGATCTTCTGCAACGAGGCCGGTTACGAGGCCCGCTTCGTGCCGGCCGGATTCCTGCCTCGCAGCGATGAGGAGCGCATGCTGATCGCCCCGCCCGAGCGCAACATGGATGTGAGCCAGTGGAAGGAGCAGCACGCCGCCACCGGCGGTGCCAGCGCTGGAGAGGAGATCGAATCTGAAATCACCGATCCCGAGCTGGAGGCCTTCCGGCGCAGCCTGGAGGGTCTGCTGTGAGCGCCACGCCCCAGGCCTTCGACCGCGGCCATCTGCTCACCGAACAACCCAATCCCGCCAGCGAGGCCCTCGACGAACTCGACACCGACGAACTCGTGGCCCTGTTCTGTGAGAACGAACTCGAGACGCAGCAGGCCGTGGCGGCGGCGGCGGCGGCCCTCGCCGCGGCGATCGATGCGATCGCCCAGCGTCTGAGCTCCGGCGGGCGGCTCTTTTATCTCGGTGCCGGCACCTCTGGCCGGCTGGGGGTGCTGGATGCGGCTGAATGCCCACCCACCTTCTGCACACCGCCCGAACTGGTGCAGGGGGTGCTGGCCGGTGGAGCCCCCGCGCTGCTGAGAAGCTCTGAGGGCCTGGAGGATCTCTTTGATGCGGGCCCGGACGACCTGAAGGAGCGGGGTTTCGGTCCCGCCGATGCCTTAGTGGGCATCGCGGCGGGCGGCACCACTCCCTATGTGCTCGGAGGACTCAGCCATGCCCGCAGCATCGGAGCCCTAGCCATCGCCCTGGCCTGCGTGCCCGCCGATCAGGCGCCGATGCCCTGCGACATCGACATTCGTCTGCTCACCGGCGCTGAGCTGCTCACCGGCTCCACCCGCCTCAAGGCCGGGACCGCCACCAAGATGGCCCTCAACATCCTCTCCACCGGGGTGATGGTGCGGTTGGGCAAGGTGTATGGCAACCGCATGGTGGATGTGGCCGTCACCAACAGCAAACTGGAGGATCGTGCCCTGCGCATCCTCCGCGACCTGGCCGGGGTGGAGCGGGCTCGGGGGGGCGAACTGCTGAACGAGGCCGGGGGGTCGGTGAAGCTGGCCCTGCTGATGGCCCTCGGCCGCCTCGATGCGCATCGGGCCGCCACCCACCTGGCCACCGCCGGTCCTTCGCTGCGGGAGGCGCTGGCGGCGCTGCCTCCTTCCTGAGGCGGAGGCGGGAGATCGCGGCGCGGCTCAGCCCTCCAGGCGCTGGGCAGGCACCACGATCCACAGCCGCCGTTCATTGCCACCCTTTTCGGCTGTGCCGGAACCGGTGTAGATGGCCACCAGGCCGTTGGGGCCGCGCTTGCTGAGCCCCGGTGCGTAGCCGTAGCGGGCGCCGTGGTTCGCCAGGCTGGCGGCGGAGCGCAGGCCGATCGCCTGGGCCGCCCGGCTGCTGGTGAGCGGGGTTGCATCGGCGAGGTTGGCCAGCTGGGCTGGGGTCACCCGTTCGCCGGGGATTGCCGATCGGGCCTCGGAACGCCCGGCCTTCAGCTGGCGCTGCCCAGGGAGGCTGCCGCCGTCGCGGCCGGCGCTGGTCTGAGCGGAACCGGCATCCCGTGGGGGGCGGTCCGGCCGTCCCGTGGGCGTTGGGCCCTCCCCCGCCACCTCGCGGACGCGGAGCCGCTCCTCGATCTGTTCGAGGCGCCGGAGAACCTCATGGAGGGTTCCCTCCCTGGCTGCGGCGTTGTCAGTCGCCTCTGCTGCCGGCCCCGACGCTGAATCCGATCCCACGGCTGACGCCGGTGCCACGGCTGACGCCGATCCCACGGCTGACGTCGGTGCCATGGCTAGCTCCGAGGCCATCGCTGGCATCATGGCTGCTGGCTCCTGGGCCGGTTTGGTGGGCTTTGGCTCGGATGGCTTCGAGCGCCGGAAGAACATCATCGTGAGGTTTCCCACAGGAAACACACCAATCAGTTCCCAACCCTGGGCGCCGTGGCCGTTGAGGAAGGTCTGCAGCTGGTGGGCCGGATGCTGGGCCTGGGAGGCCGATCCCTCGCTGGGAGGTTTTTGGTAAAACTGGGGAAATTCCTTCTTCAGGAAGGTATCCGAGAACATCGGCTTGCCCCCCGAGCTTTCGCCGGCGACAGGCGGAGTCGTGGTCGCGCCACCGGCAGGAGGTGGAGGGCCCTCGGGCCTGGGGGGTTCCACGTTGATGTGGATCACCTGGTATTCCCAGCCAGCCACAGGCAACTCCACGCAGGATCTCTCCGGATTGTCAGCGGCCGGCGGGGCCCCAGTAGGGGCTGGTGAACAGTTCGGTGCGGAGACGGGTTTCGGCCGGCACCTGCTCCGGCGCTGTCATCAGGGCGTTGCGAAGGGCCTGGTGGGCGCCACTGGGGGGCCGCTGGGCCTCGATCCGCTGGGCGGCCAACGCGATGATCTGCTGGGCCAGGGTGGCGTTGCTGCGGAGGTTGTCGATCACCATCTCTACCGTCACGGAATCGTGTTCCTGGTGCCAACAGTCGTAATCGGTCACCATCGCCAGGGTGGTGTAGGCCATCTCCGCCTCGCGGGCTAAGCGGGCCTCGGTGTGGTTGGTCATGCCGATCACCGAGCAGCCCCAAGAGCGGTAGAGCTCCGATTCAGCTCGGGTGGAGAAGGCCGGACCCTCCATGCAGAGGTAGGTGCCACCGCGGTGCAGGGTCCGACCCTCGGGCATCAGGCTTTCGCCCACGTCCGCCAGGATGCCGCTGAGCACTGGACAGAAGGGGTCGGCGTTGGTGACATGGGCCACAAGGCCTTCGCCGAAGAAGCTGAGGGGCCGCTGATGGGTGCGATCGATGAACTGATCGGGCACCACCATGTCGAGGGGGCGTAGATGCTCCTGGAGGGAGCCCACCGCCGACACCGAGAAGATCCAGCGCACCCCGAGGGAGCGCAGGGCCCAGAGGTTGGCCCGGTAGGGCACCTCGGAGGGGGTGTGGCTGTGGTGGCGGCCGTGGCGGGCCAGGAACACCACCTCCAGATCTCCCAGCCGACCGAGCCGCAGGCTGTCGGAGGGATCGCTATAGGGGGTTTCCACCGTGATCTCGCGCAGATCCTCCAGCCCCTCCATGGCATAGAGGCCGCTGCCGCCAAGCACGCCCAGACGGGCCTTGGCCAGCTCGGGGGCGGTGCTGCTGGTCATAGCGTGATTCAAAACTGGAACCTGTCTACAGCAGGCCTCTCGTGCGCAGCCTTTGTTGCGCAGCCTCTCGTGCGCAGCAGGTCGGCTCCTCAGCGGGGTGCCGCAGGTTGGAGCGCCGGGATTCCCTGCGCTGGCCACTCCACTCGATGCGGCGGTGATCCACGGGCGTGTGGCGCCCCTTGTGCGCTGGAGGCTCTGGCCAAGCTCCCGCTGCTCTCGGCAGGCTGGCAGGATTGATCCACCACACCTCAGCCCCGCCCACCATGACCACCGCCCTGATGGACACCGAAGCCGGCCCCATCACTGTGGAGCTCTTTGATGCCGATGCCCCGGGCACGGTGGCCAACTTCGTGAAGCTCGCGAACGATGGCTTCTACGACGGCCTGAGCTTCCACCGGGTGATCGATGGCTTCATGGCCCAGGGAGGCTGCCCCAATTCCAGGCAAGGGGCCCGCGGCCAGGCCGGCACCGGTGGACCCGGCTACACGATTCCCTGTGAGATCAATGCCAACAAGCACAAGGCAGGCAGCCTCTCAATGGCCCATGCCGGCCGTAACACCGGTGGCAGTCAGTTCTTTCTGTGCCACGGCCCCCAACCCCACCTCGATGGGGTGCACACCGTGTTTGGCCAAACCAACGACATCGACGTGGTGCTGAAGCTGCGCAATGGCAGCTTGATCAATAAGGTGACGATTCAAGGCTGATGGCATGACTCGGGAGGGGCTTCGATGGTCCTGCGCTCACGCTCGCCAGCGGATGAAGGCACCGGGGGTGAGCTTCAGCAGAGGGCAGCGGGCAGAGTCGCTGCTCTCCTGAAGATCGCCCAGGGGCCGAGCCTCGGGCTCGAGGTCTGCGCTGGGGTGGCTGCGCCGTCGCACATCGGGAGTCAGCAGGAGCCCAACCGCCTGCGTTCTCTCCCAGCTGGCCATCACCATCAGCGGGCCCGCCAGATCGGCGGCGGAGAGCTGGCCATTGGGGGCAGCCGTGAGCAGAAGAGCGAGGCGAGGCTGGTCCAGCAGCGCCAGCAGCCGGGGATGATCCTCCTCCTCCAGCAGGAGACCCCGCTGATTGGCCCAATGGTGCAGCTCACCGATCCGTTCGGCCACGGTGCGGCTGTCGGCCTCACCGCACCAACCCAGCACCGCGCTCAGTCCATGGGGGCCGCCGCCCTCGCCCCCCCCGGAATCAGCCTCCATCAGGTGCCCGAGTTTGAGCCGCTTGGCCTGCAGATAGGCGGCGTTGTAGTCACCGGGGTCGATCACCAGGGGAACCCGGTCTTCCACGGCCAATCCGTAGCCGCCTAACCCGGCGATCTTGCGCGGGTTGTTCGTGATCAGCCGCAGCCGGTGCACCCCCAGATCGCTGAGAATTTGGGCCCCCACCCCGTAGTTGCGCAGATCGGCGGCAAAGCCAAGCCGTTCGTTGGCCTCCACCGTGTCAAGCCCGCCATCCTGCAGGGAATAGGCCCGAAGTTTGTTGATCAGGCCGATCCCCCGGCCCTCCTGCCGCAGGTACACCACCACGCCCTCTCCGGCGGCCTCGATCATGCGCAGGGCGGCCTCCAGTTGGGGGCGGCAGTCGCAGCGAAGCGAGCCGAAGGCGTCCCCCGTGAGACATTCGGAATGCACCCGCACCAGCACCGGACCCTCCGCCCGCTCCGGTTCTCCCTTCACGATCGCCACGTGCTCGCTGCCATCGAGTTCGTTGCGAAAACCGATCGCCCGGAAGCTGCCGAAGGCGCTCGGCATGGCGGCCTCCGCTTGCCGGCGCACGAAGCGTTCGGTGTCGAGCCGATAGCGGATCAAGTCGGCGATCGAGATCAGCCGCAGGCCGTGCAGGCGGGAGTACTCCACCAGCTCGGGAAGCCGCGCCATCGAACCATCAGGGTTCTGGATCTCGCAGATCACACCCGCCGGATAGAGCCCCGCCAGGCGTGCCAGGTCTACGGCGGCCTCCGTGTGGCCGGCCCGTTTCAGCACGCCGCCATCGCGGGCCCTCAAGGGGAAGATGTGGCCCGGACGTCGTAGGTCTGAGGGGCGGCTGTCGGGGTGAATGGCCACCTGGATGGTCCGTGCCCGGTCGTCCGCGGAGATGCCCGTGCTCACGCCATTTTCTGGGCCAGCATCCACGCTCACCGTGAAGGCGGTCTGATTGCTGTCGGTGTTGCGATCCACCATCAATGGCAGATCCAGGGCATCGAGCCGCTCCCCCTCCATCGCCAGGCAGATCAGACCCCGGGCTGCGGTGGCCATGAAGTTGATCTGTAGCGGGGTGGCGAACTGGGCGGCGCAGATCAGATCGCCTTCATTTTCCCGGTTTTCGTCATCCACCACCACGATCGATTCGCCGTTGCGGATCGCCGCCAGACCATCGGCGATCGAATCGAACCGCAATGCGGCGGGGACCTGGCCGCTCTCCGCTGGAGTGGGCACCGCGGGTACCGGGTTCAGGGCCTGGGGAGTGGAGGCGGCTTGGGCCAGGGCTATGGGGTCGGGCTGATCTGTAGTTATAGAGCCCGGTACGATCCATCGTTCTCTCCGCTCCGACATGACAGGCACACGCGTCGCGGTGATCGGAGCCAGCGGCTACGGGGGTCTGCAGACTCTGCGACTGCTCCAGGATCACCCCACCTTCACGGTGACCTTCCTGGGCGGGGAGCGCAGCAGCGGTCGCCGTTGGAGTGATCTGGTGCCCTTCCTGCCTCTGTCGGGCGATCCGGTGGTCCGCACCGCCGACCCTGAAGCGATCGCGGCGGCAGCGGATTTGGCCGTGCTGAGCCTCCCCAATGGTTTGGCGGCAGGCCTGGTTCCCGAGCTCCTGGAGCGGGGCGTGAAGGTGGTGGATCTTTCGGCTGATTACCGCTACCGCTCCCTGGCCCAATGGCAGGAGGTCTATGCCTCCGAGGCCCGGGAGGTGCCCCGCAGTGACCAGGCCCTCTGCCAGGAAGCGGTATACGGCCTGGTGGAGTGGGAGGCGACCCGCATCCGCACGGCGCGCCTGGTGGCGGCCCCGGGCTGTTTTCCCACCGCCAGCCTGCTGGCCCTGCTTCCGTTTCTCCAGCAGGGGCTGATCGAACCGGCCGGCATCGTGATCGACGCCAAGAGCGGCACCTCCGGCGGCGGCCGGGCCGCCAAGGAACACCTGCTGTTGGCCGAGGCCTCCGAGGCGGTGGCCCCCTACGGCGTGGTGGGCCACCGCCACACCAGCGAGATTGAGCAGATCGCCGGCCAGGCCGCAGGTCAGCCGATCCAGCTGCAGTTCACCCCCCACCTGATGCCGATGGTGCGGGGCCTGCTGGCCACCGTGTATGCCCGCCTGCGGGATCCGGGCCTTACCGCGGACGACTGCTCCACCCTGCTCTCGGCGGCCTACCGAAACAGCGCCAGCGTGTCCGTGCTGCCGGTGGGGAGCTATCCCTCCACCAAGTGGGTCCGCCAGACCAACCGCTGCCTGCTCTCGGTCCAGGTGGACCGCCGCACCGGCCAGCTGATCGTGATGAGCGCCATCGACAACCTGATCAAGGGACAGGCCGGCCAGGGGGTGCAGTGCCTCAACCTGCTGGCGGGCCTGGAGGCCAACACCGGTTTGCCCCAGCTGCCCTATTACCCCTGAATGGGAGGTTACCCCTAAATGGGAGGTTACCCCTGAATGGCCGGTGTTGCGGCTCCGGCTTGATCCAGCCGAACGGCGGCCAGGGCCACCGCGAAGGGGAGGATCCGGTGCTCCTGCGCCTGGATGCGGGCGGCGAGGCTGCCATGGTCATCGCTTCGCAGCACCGGCACTGCGGCTTGCACCAGGATCGGACCGGCATCCACCACCTCCTCCACCAGATGGGCGGTGCAGCCGGTGAGGGTCACCCCGGCGGCCAGGGCCTGGCCCACCGCATCGAGTCCCCGGAAGCTGGGCAGCAGGGAGGGGTGGATGTTCACCAGCCGGCCCGGATAGGCAGCGATCAACACGGGGGTGACAATGCGCATCCAGCCCGCCATCACCACCAGGTCCACGTCAGAGGCGGCGAAGCTGGCCGCCACCTGCCGGTCGAGGTTCTGCCGCAGCGAATGGTCGCGGTGGTCATGGAGTTGGCAGGGGATGCCGAGGCGTTTCGCCCGCTGGCGGGCACCACAGACGGGGTTGTTCACCACCAACTGCACCACCTCGGCGTTGAGGGGACCACCGCGGCAGGCCCTGACCAGGGCCTCAAAGTTGCTGCCTTGACCGGAGGCCATCACCCCGAGTCGCAGGGGACTATCCAGCCGGGGCCAGGATTGCGGTGCTTCGCTCGCAGAGTGTGGCATTGGCCACTGGATGGCCTGCATGGCCTCGCTAGCGTCATGGCTCGCGGTCATGGTGCCCATGTCCCATCTCTCCATCCTGCCAACAGTTCTTCGGGATGCCGATCTGCTGGAGGCGTGCCTCGGTTCGATGGGGCTCTGCCCCCAGCGTGATGTTCAGTTGCAGGGTTTCGGCGGTGAGCAGCGAGCTGTGGTGGTGATGCTTCAGCTCGATGCGGATATCGCCCTGGGCTGGTGCCGGTGCAACGATGGCTCCCTGGCCCTGGTCGGTGATCTGCAGCGCCTGAGCCGTTCGCGTTCCCTGGAGCCCCTGCTCGTCCGGATCACACGGGAGTACGCGGCCCGCGACGCCCTGCGGCAGGCCCGATCTCACCTGAGCGACGCCCTGGTCTGCGTCGGAGATTGATCCCATCGAGCGGCTTGAGCTTCATCTCGACCTCCGGGAGCCCCAGCAGCATCTGGTGAGGGCCACCCTTCGCCTTTGCCCCCGCACCTCCGTTCTTCGCCTGCGGATGCCGGGCTGGACCCCCGGCTCCTACCTGATCCGCGACTACGTGCGGACCCTCGAAGACCTTCAGGTATGGCAGGGCCAGGAGCGACTGGCCGTGGAGCGGCTGGAGCCGGCCTGCTGGCAGCTGCGCTGCGCCGCTGACGCCCCGCTGGAGGTGCGCTGGCGCATCCTGGCCACCGATCTTTCGGTGCGTACCTGCCACCTCAATGCCGACCATGGCTTTCTGGCCCTGGCCGGGGTGTTGCTCCAGGTGGAAGGGGAGCGCTGGACCCCGATCCGGCTCAGCCTGGAGCTGCCCCCCGGCTGGCAGCCTTTTTTGCCCCTGCCGCCCGATGGGCAGGGGGGGTGGCTAGCCCGCGATGTCGATCAACTGATCGATAGTCCCTTAGAGGCCGGCCCCCACTCCTGCCATGCCTTCACAGTGGCTGGGGTGCCGCATCGTTGGGTGGGTTGGGGTGAGGATCTGGTGCAATCCGATCCCGCTTGGCTCGCCGACGTGGAACGGGTCTGCCTCGCCTGCTGCCGGCTGATGGGGGTGGCGAGGCCCGCAGCTGCCTCCTACCTCTTCGTGCTTCATCTGCTCGATCAGGGTTTCGGCGGGCTTGAACACCATGACGCCACGGTTCTCCAGTTCGGCCGCCAGGCCTTAGCTGAACCCAACGGCCGGCGCCGGCTGTTGCAGCTGGTGGCCCATGAATACCTGCACCAGTGGAACGTAAGGCGGCTGCGCCCCGCCGAGCTCACCCCGATCGATTACGACCGCGCCACGGTGGTTCCCAGCCTCTGGTTCGCCGAGGGGGTGACCAGCTACTACGACCAGCTCCTTCCCTTGGTGGCCTGCCTCAGTGAGGAGAAGGACCTGCTGGAGGACCTCGGCACCGATCTCTCGCGCTACCGACTCACACCCGGCCGCGCCATCCAGTCGCTGCGCCTCAGCAGCGAGGAGGCCTGGGTGAAGCTCTACCGCCCTGATCCCCACGCGGTGGATTGCCAGGTGAGCTATTACCTCAAGGGTGCCGTGCTCGCCCTGGTGCTGGATCTGCACCTGCGCCGCCACGGCTCAGCCTTGGCGCTGGTGCTCAGGGATCTGTGGCGCAGCCATGGTGTGGCGGAGCGGGGATACCGGTGGCCGGATCTGCTGGCTGCGTTCGTGGCCCACGCTGCCGATCTGTCCACTTTGCTGCCGATTTGGTTGGAAAGCGAGGAAGATCCCCCTCTAGAGAGCTACCTGGAGGATGTGGGCCTGGTGCTTTCGGCGGAAATCTCCCCCCACCCCACTCCCGGATGGCAGCTGGATGGCAGAGCCACCACCCTGGCCCGGGTGAGCCGCGCCGGTGCCGCCGAGCGGGCCGGACTCCAGGTGGGGGATGAGCTGCTGGCCCTCGATGGGCACCGGCTTCGCAGCCCTGAGGATGGACGCCGCCTTCTGATCGGCTGCGGCTCCGCGGCTGCGGTCACTGTGCTCTATTGCCGCGATGGCCTTGTGAGGCAGACCCAGCTGGTCTGCGAGCCGCCGGGAATCGAGCGCTGGCGGCTCTGCATCGATGCCGCCGCTGCGGCCCACACCGCCGAGGCGCGCCGCCGCTGGCTGAGTCTTTTGCCATGAACGCCGAGACGCGCCGCCCCCTCCTGCTGGCGATCGCCGCTGCCTCGGTGCTCAGCGTTGGCGGGCTGGCCTGGTTGGCCCGGGCGCTGCTGATTCCCGCCGATCAGGCGGCGGGCACCTCCCTCCTTGAACTGCTCAACGACACCCGTCGCCAGAGAGCGATGGACCAGGAGAATCGGCCACGGCCAGCCGCCCCGCCGGCCCACGAGCCCTGGGTCTCCCCCCTGCGCCAGGCCTGTCCGATCCGGGAGCCGGAGCTGCAGCAACGGCTCGCGAACCTGATGGACGATCTCGATCAGCGCCGCCGCCGGATCCGGATCGACCCGTCCAATTACGGCCAGCGCTTCCGGCGGGATGTCTTCGGCAACCGGCTCGATCCCACCCCCAGGCTGGTTGTGCTCCATGAAACGGTCTACGGACTGTCATCGGCGATCAACACCTTCAAGACCGCCCATCCCAACGACGATGACCAGGTGAGCTACCACACCCTGATCGGCCTGGATGGGACGGTGGTGGACACCGTGGATCCTTCCAAGCGCGCCTTCGGTGCCGGTTACTCAGCCTTCCAGGGACGCTGGGCGATGACCAACCGCCGGGTGAGCGGATCAATCAACAACTTTTCCCTCCACCTCAGCCTTGAATCCCCTCTGGACGGCGAGAACGAAGCGCCCGGTCACAGTGGATACACCCAGGCCCAGTACGACGCCTTGGCGGTGGTTCTGACCGACTGGATGCAGCGGTATCCGATTCCCGTGGAAGCGATCACCACCCATCGCCACGTCGATATGGGCCGGGAGCGAGCCGATCCCCGCAGCTTCGACTGGAACCAGCTGCGGCTTCGGCTGGCTGCCCTAGACGTGATCTGCTGAGCTTTTTCGCGCCCAGAGGCTGCAGTTCGCGCCCAGAGGCTCCGGGCACTCCCTTGCTCCAGGGAATGGGCAGCCTCAAATGAGTGGAGAAACCTGCCGATTGCGTCTTCCGTAGATCAGGGCGTGCAGTTCGGGATCCTGCATATAACGAAGGATCCGGCCGGGATAGTCGAGCTTGCCGTTGTGGAGATAGGCCAGGGTGGCCAGTCCCTTGGCATCGCGGTGGGAGGTGCTGGCCATCAGGGTGCGCTTCCTGGGAAGTCCAAGGTCCTTGCTGAGGCGGGCGAATTTACCCACCAGCAGGGCGACGCTCCGCTCGGGATCGAGCAATTCGAGCCGGGCCTGATCGAGTTCGGCTTCCGTGGCATCCGGCGACAGCAATCCCTGCTTCACCATCTCGCCAAGGCTCAGCTGGGCGGGGCCATGGGTGCTGAACAAGCCCGATTGGGCAGCCAGACGAGTGTTCTCGCCGGGCTTGGCATGCTGCAGCTCATCGAAGAGCACGGCGGCCACAAGCATCGGATTGATGTGCTGGCGTCGGGATTCGGCCAGGATCACAGGGTCGAGCTCCACAATCTTTTCGAGGGTGTGGGTCCGCAGCGGCTGCAGGCTGTCGAGCCCCTCGGTAAAAAGCTGGGCGAGCTTCGGTTGCGGACCGTGAACGCCGAAGCGTCGGTTGAGGGCCCGGAGCTCTTCGGTGCTGAAATCGATCGGATCAGGCCGAAGGCCTTCCGTGGGTGAGGCCAGCTGGGGGGAAGCTACGGGTGTACTGCCGATGGGCGGAGCTTCACGGAAGAGAACGGGCCTGTAAAAAGCGTTCAGCGTGAGCCGCACAAGCGGTGCGCTCACTAGGAAGAGCGATGCGAGGGCCAGCAGCTGCAAGGGCCTGGTGGCCGGTCGGATTCCGGGCCGCCATTGGGGTGGGGGCAGGCGGAACCGGAGGGGCATGGCCTGGGAGGAGAAGCCGAAGATTCTTCTCAACTAGTTTCCAACATTCTTCAGCTTTCGGCGGCGGTTCGGTTCGGTCTGTCGGGTGGACCACACAGCCGCCCGCCTCAGCGTCTGCCGATCTTCCCAAGCCCCCCTGGGATCGGCTTGGATGCTTCTGCAGGGCTCCGGGTAGAGCCAGGCCCCCCGCCTCCATGCCGTCCCCGTCCTTCAGCAACGACCGCGACAGCGCGGCTCTCTGGCAGCGTTTCTGCGCGCTCCTCTGGCATGACCCGGATCTGGGATTCTGGCTGGACATCAGTCGGATGGCCCTCGGCGAGGCCGATCTGGAGGCCCTCGAACCCCGCTTCAGCGCCGCCTTCGCCGCCATGGAGGCCTTGGAGGGCGGAGCGATCGCCAACGCCGACGAACACCGTCAGGTCGGTCACTACTGGCTGCGCAATCCCTCCCTGGCGCCGGATCCCCAGGCGGGCGCCCTGATTTCCCGGGAGATCGATCGGATCGAGAGCTTTGGCGCCGATCTGCTGGCCGGCAGGATCACCACCCCCGCCGGCACGGCCTTCAGCGATGTGCTCTGGATCGGCATCGGCGGCTCGGGCTTGGGGCCGCTGCTGATGATCCGCGCCCTGCAGCAGGAAGGGCGTGGCCTGCCGTTCCATGTCTTCGACAACGTTGATCCCCAGGGATTCAGCCGCACCCTCGCGGCCCTGGGCGAGCGGCTGCGTACCACCCTGGTGGTGGTGGTGAGCAAATCGGGCGGCACCCCGGAACCCCGCATCGGCATGGAGCAGGCCCGGGCCCGCCTCGAAGCCCTCGGTGGCACCTGGCCCCGCCAGGCCGTGGCCGTCACGATGGCCGGCAGCCAGCTCGACGCTCTCGCCGCCTCGGAGGGCTGGCTGGCCCGCTTTGACCTTCCCGACTGGGTGGGAGGCCGTACCAGCATCACCGGCGCCGTTGGCCTCCTGCCCGCCGCCCTGATCGCAGCCGACCTGCGCGGCTTTCTGGCCGGCGCCGCCGCCATGGATGCCCTCACCCGTCGCCCGAGCTTGCGGGACAATCCCGCCGCCCTGATGGCCGCCGCCTGGTATGCCGCCGGTGAAGGCAAGGGCCGCCGCGACCTGGTGGTGCTGCCCTACCGCGATCGTCTGGAGGTGTTCAGCCGCTACCTCCAGCAACTGGTGATGGAGTCCCTCGGCAAGGACCGCGACCGCCAGGGACAGACCGTGCACCAGGGCCTGGCTGTCTACGGCAACAAGGGATCCACCGACCAGCACGCTTACGTGCAGCAGCTGCGCGATGGCCTCGACAACTTCTTCGTGACCTTCATCGAGGCCCTCGACGACCCCGCCGACATCGGGCCGATCGCCGGAGAGCGTCCCGAGGATTTCCTTGAGGGTTTTCTGCAGGGCACCCGGGCGGCCCTGGCCGAGGGTGGCCGCCAGAGCCTCAGCATCACCCTCCGGCGCTTCGATGCCGCGGCCCTCGGCGCCCTGATCGCCCTCTTCGAGCGAGCCGTAGGCCTCTACGCCGAACTGATCGACATCAACGCCTACCACCAGCCCGGTGTGGAGGCTGGCAAGAAGGCTGCCGCCGAGGTGCTGGCCCTGCAGGTGCGGCTGGAGGCTCTGCTCAGCGATGGCAGCGCCAGAACCCTCGAGGAGCTGGCTACCTCCCTCGGGCTCGCCAGTCCGGAACCCCTCTTCTGGACGCTCCGGCACCTCTGCCACAACAGCCGCGGTTACCGGGCTGAGGGCGATTGGGGCGATCCTGCCAGCCTGCGTTTTCAGCAGGTCGGGGGCTGAGGGGAGACAGGGTGCAGTTCCCTGGCCGATCAATGGTGCAGCCATGGCATTGGTAGCGATCGGTACGACGCTCCCCGAATGCCCGTATCACCATGAATTCGCGGACATGATTTCTAGGGTTCCGGTCCCAAAGCCGCCAGGTTCGGGGTGTCAGGTCCAAGAGAAATCGCATGGATGCTGCTTTGCAGGGTCCATGACACGGAGGGATAAAAGCCCGGGAGGCCGCGATCAACCAACCTCCCCAATCCCATGCCTCCCGTTTCCGGACCTTCCCCCGAGGAAGGGTTTGAGCGTGTTCATCCCAGTGAAGGCCTGAAGGCCCTCCAGAAGGAGGCGCGCCTGCCCCTCACCGGCTGGCAGCAGGAGGTGGACCAGGGATTGCGTCTGGGCCTGGAGGCCGCCGACAGCATCGTGGATCGGCGCATCTCCACCTTCTCCCGCGGTGAGTTGCCCCACTACGCGGGCATCAATACCTTTATGAAGGCTCCCTATGTGGAGGATGTGAATCGCGTCGGCGATTTCGATGTCGCCATTCTTGGCGTTCCCCATGACAGCGGCACCACCTACCGCCCCGGCACCCGGTTCGGTCCCCAAGGAATTCGCCGCATCTCGGCCCTCTACACCCCTTACAACTACGAGATGGGTGTGGATCTGCGCGAGCAGATCAAGTTGTGCGATATCGGCGACATCTTCACGATTCCGGCCAACAACGAAAAGAGCTTCGATCAGATCTCCAAGGGGGTGGCGCATGTTTTTGCCAGCGGCGCCTTCCCCATCATCCTCGGCGGCGACCATTCGATCGGCTTCCCCACCCTGCGCGGTGTGTGTCGTCACCTAGGCGATAAGAAGGTGGGCATCATCCACTTCGATCGCCATGTCGACACCCAGGAAACCGATCTGGATGAACGCATGCACACCACCCCCTGGTTCCATGCCACCAACATGGCCAACGCCCCTGCAGAGAACCTGGTGCAGCTGGGCATCGGTGGCTGGCAGGTGCCGCGGGAGGGGGTGAAGATCTGTAGGGAGCGGGGCACGAACGTGCTCACCGTGACCGACATCTGCGACATGGGCCTGGAGGCGGCGGCCCGTTATGCGATCGAGCGGGCCACCGATGGCACCGACTGTGTATACATCTCTTTCGACATCGATTGCATCGACGCCGGCTTTGTGCCCGGCACCGGCTGGCCCGAACCCGGCGGGTTGCTGCCCCGCGAGGCCTTGAAACTCCTGGAGCTGATCGTGAGAAATGTGCCGGTCTGCGGCCTCGAGGTGGTGGAGGTTTCCCCGCCCTATGACATCAGCGACATGACCTCGCTGATGGCCACCCGCGTGATCTGCGACACCATGGCCCACCTGGTGGTGAGCGGCCAATTGCCGCGCCGCCAGGCCCCCGCCTGGCTAAATCCGGTCTGCAACATGCAGGTCGATCAATGCTGGAGGTAGGGCCATGCACGAAGTCGACATGACCCGGGCCTTGCTCCTGGCGATGGAGTGCTGGAGGCAGAGCCACAAACCCCAGGTCCCCCTGGTCGACACCGTCCACCTCCAGGTGGGCGCCTTCACCTGCGTGGAGCCCGATCAACTGGTGTTCACCTGGCAGGCCGCCATCCAGAACAGCTGGCTGGAGGGGGCGGAACTGGCGATCGAACCGGTGGCGCTGCTGGGGCGCTGTCTTTGTTGCTCCGCCACTTACACGCCCGAGCCGGAGAGGGGCTACCGCTCCCCCTGCTGCGAGCACCCGATGGAGGAGATCGTGCAGGGCCGTGAATTGCGGATCCGCAGCGTGGATTACCAGCTCCCGCAGCCTGACACCGCCACGGCTTTCCTCCCCCTCTCTGCCCCTCGCCCCTGACCGCCATGCACATGCCTCTGGAAGACAGCCTGGGTCTCAACTTGCTGGCGGCCAACCAGCACCAGGCCGCCCACAACCGCGAGCACTTCGATGCCTGGAAGCTGCTCTGCCTGAATGTGATGAGCAGCCCAGGCGCCGGCAAGACCTCCCTGTTGGAGCGCAGCCTGCCCCTGCTGGCTCAAGAATTCGCCATGGCCGTGCTGGAGGGTGACATGACGACCCAGCTCGATGCCCAACGGCTGGAGGCCGTGGGGGTTCCGGTGGTGCCGATCACCACCGGCCGTGCTTGTCACCTCGATGCCGCCATGGTGTGCGGCGGCCTGAGGCTGCTGCGGGAGCGGCTGGATCCCGCCGGCCTCGATCTGCTCTGGGTTGAAAACGTGGGCAACCTGGTCTGCCCGGCCGAGTTCGAGGTGGGCGAACACCGCAAGGTGGCCCTGCTGAGCGTCACCGAAGGCGAGGACAAGCCCCTCAAGTACCCGGTGATGTTCCGCGAGGCGGACTGCGTGCTAATCACCAAGATCGATCTGCTGCCCTACCTGCCGGTGGAGGTGGAGCGGATCGAGGAGCACGTTCTGCAAGTCAATCCCCGCTGCCGGGTGCTGCGGGTTTCAGCCAGCAGCGGCGCGGGCCTGGAGGCCTGGCACCAGTGGCTGCGCCAACAGGTGGCCCTGCAGCGATCCAGCCTCGCTGCGCCAGGCCCCGATCCTCAGCGGACTGCTGATCCAGCTCTCAGCGCCCTGATCTGATCAGCCCGGGGCCCTCACCCTTGCCCCACGGGCTTCCTCGCGCAGACGACCGGCCGACTCAACCTTTCGCTTTCCACTCAGTCCTTAACTTCCTCCCCCTCTTCTTGCACTCCACCGCGTCATGACCAACCCCAACTCCCACCAAACCCGCACCAGCCTCCGTTCCCTGTCCGCCTTGACCCTTGCCGGGATGATCGCCGTAACCCTGGGTGGTTGCAGCAAACCTGGCCCCTCAGCCAGCGACGTGCCGGTACGGATCGGCTACAGCGCCTGGCCCGGCTGGTTCCCCTGGAAGGTGAGTGAGGAGAAGGGGCTGTTCACCGCCGCCGGGGTGCCGGTCAGGCTCACCTGGTTTGATGGCTACCTCGATTCGATCAACGCCCTCAACGCCGGCCAGCTTGACTGCAACAGCCAGACCCTCGGTGACACGCTCTCCTCGGTGGCCGCCGGCGCCGACCTGCAGGTGGTGCTCACCAACGACATCTCCAGCGGCAACGATCAGATCATCGCCGCACCCGGCATCCGCAGCGTCGCGGACCTGAAGGGCAAGAAAGTGGCCGCCGAGCAGGGCACGGTCGATCACTACCTGCTGCTTTTGGGGCTGAAGAAGGCCCGCATCTCCGAGAAGGACATCACCTTTGTGCCCCTGGAAACGGGAGCGGCGGCGGCGGCCTTCGTGGCGGGCAAGGTAGATGCGGTGGGGGTGTTCGCGCCCTTCACCACCCAGGCTCTCAAGCGCCCGGGCAGCACCACCCTTTTCAGCTCCAAGGACTTCCCCGGCGCGATCAGCGATCACCTGGTGTGCAACCGCGAGTTCGTGGCCAAGCACCCCGAGAAAGTGCAGCAGATCGTGAACGCCTGGTTCGCCACCCTGCGCCAGATCAAGGCCGAGCCGGGTCCGTCCCTGGCGATCCTGGCCAAGCGCGCCGGGGTGAATGAGACCGACTACAAGGCCTACGACGCCGGCACCACGATCTACAGCCTGGAGCAGAACCGCCAGGTGTTCCAACCCGGCACGACGATGACCTCCCTGCCCTTTGCGGCCGAGCAGATCAGCGCCTTCCTGCAGGCCGTGGGCCTTGCCAAGACCGCACCGAAGCTCGACGGGCTGCTCGAGCCGAAGTTCGTGAATGCCGCGAACTGAACTCCCAAGCGCCCCCATGGCCAGCCCCAACTCCATGACACCCCAGCGATTGCGCCGGCTGCTCCTCCATCCCTCGTTCCTCGGGGTGGCTGGCATCGGCTTTCTGCTGGTCTTCTGGACCCTGGTAGCCGGCCTGGGGGTGCTGGATCCGCTCTTCCTACCCAGCCCAACCGCCGTCCTGGCGGCGGGTCGTGAGGAGCTGGCCAACGGCGATCTCTGGCGTGATATCAGCGCCAGCTTGCTGCGGGTGCTCGGGGGATTCACTCTCTCCGCCCTAGTGGCGTTCCCCCTAGGGATCGCGATGGGCACCAATGCCACCCTCTGCCGCCTGCTGGAACCGCTGCTGGCCCTGTTGCGCTACATGCCGGCGCCGGCCTTCATTCCCCTGTTGATCATCTACTTCGGCGTGGGTGAACTGCCGAAGGTGCTGCTGATCTTCATCGGCACCCTGTTCTTCAACACGCTGATGATCATGGATGCGGTGAAGTTCGTGCCGCGCGAACTACTGGAAACCACCCGCACCCTTGGCGGCAGGCAGCGAGATCTTCTGCTGCGGGTGATCACGCCCTACATCGCCCCCCAGGTGCTCGATGCTTTTCGCATCAACATGGCGGCCGCCTGGAACTTGGTGATCGTGGCCGAACTCGTGGCCGCCGAAAGCGGTTTGGGCAAGCACATCACCCTGGCTCAGCGTTTCCTGCGCACCGATCAGATCTTCCTGGGGCTGATCGTGATCGGCCTGATCGGCCTGCTGATCGATCTGAGCTTCCGCATGTTGATGCGCCGCAGCTGTGCCTGGGCGACATGAGCGCCTTACAGCTTCCTCCAGGGACCCCATGAATCTGATTCTCGACTCCGTCTGCAAACGCTTCGGCGAGGGCAGGGGCGCGCAACTGGTGCTGGATCAGATCAGCCTCACCATGCACACCGGCCAGTTTCTGGCGCTGCTTGGGAGTTCGGGCTCGGGCAAATCCACCCTGATGCGTCTGGTGGCAGGGCTGGAAAAACCCACCAGCGGTAGCCTCAGCCTTGATGGTCGACCGATCCGCGGACCGGGCTCCGATCGGGGCATGGTGTTCCAGAAGTACAGCCTCTACCCCTGGCTCACGGCGGCCCAGAACGTGGCCTTCGGGCTGGAACTCAAGGGCTTGGAGCGCAGCCAGATCAAGGAGCGCACCGCCTTTTATCTCGAGGTGGTGGGGTTGGTTGATTCAGCCAAGCGGCTGCCGCGGGAGCTCTCCGGGGGCATGCAGCAGCGGGTGGCCATCGCGCGGGCCTTGGCGGCCGAACCCCGGCTGCTGCTGCTGGATGAACCCTTTGGGGCTCTCGATCTCCAGATTCGCGAATCCATGCAGGAGTTTCTCCACAACCTCTGGCGCAGCACCGGCCTCTCCGTGCTGCTGATCACCCATGACATCGATGAGGCCCTGTTGCTAGCCCAGCAGGTGCACATCCTGGCCCCGAGGCCCGGCCGCATCGTGCAAACCCTCAGCCTCGACCTCGACAGGTGCGACCTGCACGAGTTGAGGATTTCAACCCCCTTTCAGACCCTGCGCCACCAGGTGGCCGACATGCTGCGTCAACTCGATCGCGACCTCCCCTAAAGCTCAGAAACGGTGCTGCCTTGAGACCCCAGCCCGGTTGTCGTTTCCCCTGAGCCTGCTCAGTGTTGCTGGGTTGATCGGATCAGGCTGCTGAGTCTTGCCAGAGTTCCGGCTGCAGATTGAGGTACACCGCCTCCCTGAACAACGCCTGCTTGGCTTCCGCATCGCCCCGGGCCTGGGCCAGGGCGAACCGCTGGTGCAGGGAGGCGATCAGGGCCTCGCGGCGAAGATCGGTTCCGCCGGCGGTGTCCGAGCCGGGGGGTTGGCTGTCCGGGTCCATGCCAATACGGGGTTCAGGAAAATCGACGATCCCAAGGAGGGGCAGTGCTGTCGGGAAGCACCGATCACGGCACCAGGGTCACCAGCTTGCCAGGCACCACGATCACCCGGCTCGACGACCCCGCCGACATCGGCCCGATCGCCGGAGAGCGGCCCGAGGATTTCCTGGAGGGTTTTCTGCAGGGCACCCGCGCGGCCCTGGCCGAGGGTGGCCGCCAGAGCCTCACCATCACCCTGCGGCGCTTCGATGCCGCGGCCCTCGGCGCCCTGATCGCCCTATTCGAGCGGGCCGTAGGCCTCTACGCCGAACTGATCGACATCAACGCCTACCACCAGCCCGGTGTGGAGGCTGGCAAGAAGGCCGCCGCCGAGGTGCTGGCCCTGCAGGTGCGGCTGGAGACCCTGCTCAGCGATGGCAACGCCAGAACCCTCCAGGAGCTGGCCACCTCGCTCGGGCTCGCCAGTCCGGAACCCCTCTTCTGGACCCTCCGGCACCTTTGCCACAACAGCCGCGGTTACCGGGCCGAAGGCGATTGGGGCGATCCCGCCAGCCTGCGCTTCCAGCAGGTCGGGGGCTGAGGGGAGCGCTGGACAAACCGCCCGCGATGGTTGGACTGGGTCGCTTGAGATCTTGATGGCCTCGCTGCTCAAGCTGTCAGCTTCGATCGGCTCCGCCCGAAGTTGATCGGAGCAGTGGGATGGATAGCCAAGGCAGGCTCACTAAGCCCCCATCTGGGTGTGAGATCCAGGATGATTGCGTGGGCTAAGAACTGTAGGATTGCCTCGGATGTTCAACCGGATCTCTACCTGATCTCTGCCATGATGGCCACTCCTGAACTGCAACTCTTTTCCGAAGCTGATCTGGATGGCCTGATTGCTGAACTGCGGCGGCAAGGAACCAGGGAGCTGGTGCTACTGGGGCCGAACGTTGGTCTGCCCGAGTCTGTGGACCAGTGGCCGCGGGAGCTGCGGGACAAGCCAAGGATTTATCAGCTCCTGGAACCGGTGGAGGGTCTGACGGAACGGCTCGGATCTTTGACACAGCTCACCTCCCTCAACCTGCGGGGCAACCAGATCGGTGCTGAGGGAGCGGCGTCTCTTACGGCACTCACCCAGCTCACCTCCCTCAATCTGGTAGGCAACGAGATCGGTGCTGAGGGAGCGGCGTCTCTTACGGCACTCACCCAGCTCACCTCCCTCAATCTGGTAGGCAACGAGATCGGTGCTGAGGGAGCGGCGTCTCTGGCTGCCCTCACCCAGCTCACCTCCCTGAACCTGGGGGGCAACTAGATCCGGGATAAGGGAGCGGCGTCTCTGGCTGCCCTCACCCAGCTCACCACCCTCGCCCTGTGGAACAACAAGATCGGTGATGAAGGAGCGGCGGCTCTGGCTGCCCTCACCCAGCTCACCTTCCTCAACCTGGAGTCCAACCAGATCGGTGATGCGGGAGCGGCGGCTCTGGCGGCCCTCACCCAGCTCACCACCCTCGCCCTGGGAGGCAACGAGATCG
>Ga0194055_10001276_pt1 | contig 20526 bp, 21 predicted proteins | sample SepL449m_MetaG_FD_155482 | JGI IMG/M metagenome (GOLD analysis project Ga0194055, IMG submission 155482) | Anoxic zone freshwater microbial communities from boreal shield lake in IISD Experimental Lakes Area, Ontario, Canada - Sep2016-L442-9m | ecosystem: Environmental > Aquatic > Freshwater >...
GTTCAACGCGCCGACCATATTGCCGTAATTGCAGATGCTCAAGTTGCCGAATATGGCACGCATGCAGAATTGATCGCACAGGGTGGCAGGTACAGCGCACTTGCTACGGCCTGGCAAAAATCACAAGTCAGCCGGTGATTCTTCGGTACACTTTTTGATACACGAGAGCAGCGAATCGGGGCACAAATATCGCCCCCAAATGACGACACAGAAATGTGTCGTCATTTTTATTTCCCTTCCTAATTTCCTGCGCACACATATTCAGTGGTGCCGTGATGGTCGCAATGGGAGCACGCTGCTCTCGTGGGTGCAGAGGTGCGGGTTCGATTCCCGCTCATGGCTCCAACAAAACGAACGAAGAGGTGCTCGCGAAACTTCTCACCCAGGAGTCACGATCTGGGGAAACTTCAAGCAGTCAGGGCTGGTGGGGAGACCTGCCAGCCCTGTTTCTTGTTGCCTGATCGCAGTCGGTGAGCTGGCTACAAGTAGCGTGTCATGCGCATGGCACGCGAAAAGGTCTACACACGAGCAGGCGACGATGGCACCACAGGCCTGTTCTATGGCGGTCGCGTAGGTAAAGATTCAGCGCTCCCGCGCGCGTATGGCGCAGTGGACGAAGCGCAGGCAATTCTTGGATTGGCTCGTGCCGAAGCTGGCAAGGGCACAGAACTTGACGACATGCTGGTGCACATTTGTCGCGACCTGTGGGTGTTGATGGCAGAACTCGCAACATTGCCAGAAAATCGCCACAAGTTGGTTGATGACAAAACGCGTGTCACTCCACTGATGGTGGAAAAACTTGAGCACATGATTGATTCACTCGATGAGCGTTTTGAACCACCAACTGATTTCGTTGTGCCTGGCCAGAACCGTGTTTCAGCACTGCTCGATGTTGGTCGCACGGTTGCCCGCAGAGCGGAGCGTCATTCGTTGGCTGCAGCAGCGCCACCATCACAGGCCTGCCCTTACCTCAACAGGCTTTCAGACCTGTTGTGGACCCTTGCCCGTTGGCAAGACGGTGAGTCTTTGTCGGTTAAAGACGTCATCTAGTTACCATTTACCGAGTAATCAGACAAAAGGAGACCAGTCATGGCACTTAATTTTGAAGTCGTCGCTAAATCCCCAGCAACAGTAAAAGCGGTGGGTATTCCAGTAGCTAGTGAAGGCGCATTGCCGAAGGACATTTCACTTTCGCGCGCAACACTCGAAACGTTGGGGTTCACGGGCAAAGTAGGCCAGACCTATGTTGTGCCAGCAGAAAAAGGCGCCGTCAATATTTTGATTGGTATTGGCGAGTTGTCGAAACTCGACACGATGTCTTTGCGTAAAGCAGCATCAGCGTTTGCACGTGCTGCTGCAAGTTTTGAATCGGTGAGCACCACACTTGCAAACATCGGTCGACTTGACCGCAAAGTTGCAGCACAAGTAGTCGTAGAAGGAATGTCGCTTGCTACGCATCGTTACACCGACTTGAAGACTGTTGACAAGAAAGCACCAAAACTTTCCACCGTTTCACTCGTTGGAACTGGTACTGCAACTACGAGCGGTGTGAAGCGCGGGCAAGTAATTGCGAATGCCACCAATATGTCGCGTGACTTCGCCAACATGCCACCTGCATATTTGACAGCAACAATTTTTGCGAACAAAGCAGTAGAAATTGCTGGACAGACCGGACTTAAGGTTGAAGTGTTCAACAAAGATCAGTTGCTCGCTATGGGTTGTGGCGGAATTGTTGGAGTGAACCGCGGAAGCGTTGAGCCACCACGCATGGTTCGACTTACCTACAAACCAACTGGTGCTAAAGGCAAGCCACACTTGGTGCTTGTTGGCAAAGGCGTGATGTACGACTCGGGTGGCATTTCACTGAAGCCATCAGACCCATCGCACGCGATGATGAAGGGCGACATGAGCGGTGCTGCAGCGGTGCTCGCAACTATGAGCACATTGAAGGCATTGGGATGCACCAACCAAGTGACGGGTTATCTCATGTGCACCGACAACCTTCCTTCGGGCAGCGCAATGGCAATGGGCGAAGTGCTCACCATGCGCAACGGAAAGACTGTTGAAATTCACAACACCGACGCAGAAGGTCGATTGGTGCTTGCTGATGGATTGTCGCTTGCAACTGAGCAAAAGCCAGATGCCATTGTGGACATTGCAACACTTACTGGGGCATGCCAGCGTGCATTAGGAAATGGCATGGCTGGTGTTTTAGGTAACAATCAAAAGTGGATCGATCAATTGACCGCAGCCGCAGAACGCACATCCGACAAGTTGTGGCAGTTGCCGCTTGAGCGCGAGTATCGCCCAGCACTGGATTCGTACGTTGCCGACATGAAAAACGTTGGCGGAGAAGCCGGTGCAATCACTGCAGCACTGTTCTTGGAAGAGTTTGTTGGTGACACCACGTGGGCGCACATCGACATTGCTGGCCCAATGTGGACAGATAGCGACAACGGCTGGTTGCAAAAGGGTATGACGGGCTTTGGAACTCGCCTGCTTATTGACGCAGCACTGAACTTCCGCCGACCCGGCCGCGCGTAATCAAGAGTCGCGCGTAGTTATTCGTCGGGCGGTGTAAACCGCTCGGCGCTAATCCTTTTGCGTGCCCACTTTGATGTCGCGGAATGGCGACTTCGAATCGATACCAACATCTTTAGGCAACCCAAGTACGCGTTCGCCCACAATGTTGCGCATCACTTCGTCTGAACCACCAGCAATTCGCATGCCCGGTGCTCCAAGAAGCAATTGACTCCAGGCGTACGTTCCCCATTCGCCAGTGTCGACAACAAGTTTTGCGCCAAGCACATGAGCAACGAGATCGTTCATTTTCTTCTGGTTGTTTACGAGAGCCATTTTTCCAATGGACATTTCAGGTCCAGGTAATTGACCGGCACGCATTTTGTCGGTGGCGCGCTGGCTGGTGTATCCGGCAACTTTGGTGTTGATGTACAAGTCGGCGAGCATTTCACGAACAATTGGATCGGTGTCGAGTTCGTAATGACGGATCATTTCGAGCAGGCGGGTGTACATGGCGTTTTCGCCGCTGTCCGCAGAACCAATTGACGCACGCTCGTTCATGAGGGTGGTGAGAGCGACGTTCCAACCATTGTTTTCATCGCCTAAGCGATGATCGTCGGCAACACGCACTTCATTGAAGAACACTTCGTTGAAACTTGCACCACCGGTCATTTGGCGAAGTGGGCGAATTTCTACACCCGGTGCGCGCATGTCAACGATGAAGCACGTGAGGCCTTTGTGTTTCGACAAACCTGTGTCGCTACGGCAAATGATTTCGCCAATGTCGCTGAACTGTGCGCCAGATGTCCACACCTTTTGACCAGTGATAATCCATTCGTCGCCATCTTTTTCAGCTTTTGCTTGCACTGATGCAAGGTCGCTGCCAGCGCCAGGTTCGGAAAACAATTGGCAGCCCACAATGTCGGCTCGCCACATTTTCCGCAGGTACAAGTCGCGCGCTTTTTGCGAAGCGTGAGCGAGGATGGTTGGTGCAACCATTCCCAAACCAATTTGGAAGGCTCCTAGTGGTGCAGTTTTGTATTCGCGCTCGACCTGGTTGTACGCGCGTTCGTGGGCAACGGTAAGACCTGCGCCACCGTATTCAGTTGGTCCGGTTATCCAAGCGAAGCCATTGTCGAAACGTTGGGCCTGCCATGCCTTGGCACGACGAAGCATCTCTTCTTCGGCTTGTTGTGAACGTTCCTCAAACATGGACACGTTGTCGGTGCCTTCACCCCAGACGAACTTCTTGCGCACTTCCTTTTTCTCAGCGTTGGCGTCAAGGAAGACACGGGCTTTGGCTGCGTACTCTTCAACAGAAATCTGTTCAGTCATGGCCCCAACGGTAGTAGGCGGGGTCGGACTTGGCGAAGGCCAGCCAACTAGTCTGTGGGGCATGGGTCAGCCAGTTTCCGTTACGCAGAAGCCTTCAGTTACATCTGGGCGGGTTCGTTTTGAACTCAACCGCTCGCTTACCGGCCAAGGTCACGAGCGTTACACCGGGGTAGTTGCTTCCCGCACGGGCAAGCCATCGGACGTGTTGGCCAATCGTTTTTTTGAAACCGGCAATGTGAGCGCAGTACATGTCTACGGCAACATAATTACCGTCGATGTAAAACCTGGATCAAGTAGCGATTCGCTGATCAAAGTTGTTGAAGATTTGTACCAGTACTGGACACCCGGAAAAGTGCCTCCATCCGAAGAAGAACTTATGGCCCAAGCGCCAAAGAGCGAAACACCTGCTGCTGCGCCGTCGGCCGATGGAAGCCCTGCAGTCAGTGCGGCTGCCAGCAAAATTCCTGCCGCGCTGTTAGCACGAAGCCAAGCGGCGCTTGCCAAAGCCCGCGCAAACCAAGGCTGAGTTACGCAAACTCCGCCTTGTCGTGTGAAGATTCACGGCGATGGTTGATACAAACATCTCGCTACACGACGTAGCCGAAGCACTGAACGTGCATTACATGACCGCATATCGCTATGTGCGCGAAGGCCTGTTGCCTGCACACAAAGTTGGACGCAGTTGGTGTGTGCGTAAAAGCGACTTAGTGCAGTTCCAAAAAGGCAATGGATTATGCGCAGTTGCTGAGGGCGGTAAGCGCAAGCATGCCCCATGGGGAGAGCGACTTGAAGCACGGTTGGTTGAAGGCGATGAGCGTGGAGCGCTGGAAGTTTTTGAAGCAGTACTACGTGCTGGCAATGATCTTCAGTATTTGTATTTGAGCGTATTGAGCCCTGCGCTGATTTCTATTGGACATAGGTGGGAACAGGGTGAGCTTGGCATTTTTGTTGAGCATCGCGCCAGCAATATTGCAATACGTTTGATGTCTCAAGTTGGATCACGTTTTTCGAGACGAGGTGTTTCAAAAGGGACCATCATCATGGGCGCCCCTGCAGGCGAAGAACATGCGCTCGCAATTTCCATGCTTGCTGATTTGATTCGCAGTCAAGGTTGGGATGTGCACGACTTAGGTGCCAACATGCCTGCGGAAAGTTTTGCGCAAGCGGTGCAACAGAGCAACGACGTTGTTGCAGTGTGTGTTGGCGTAACTGTTGAAGGTTCGATACCTGCTGCGAAAGAAACGGTTTCTACGGTGAAGGGCTCGTGTCCGAACGTTCCTGTATATGTTGGCGGTGCAGCAATTCGCGGAGACGACCATGTGCGTGTGCTGGGCGCCGATCACTGGGCGGGCGATGTTTCTTCGCTGATTGATTCGTTGAATCAGCACGCACGCCGTAAATAACCAGTAATTACTGATGATTTCGCGGGATTGCCGCAGCTAGGTAACTACGAACATATGTTCGCTACAGTGAGGGCATGTACGAGCCGTTGCCCACACTGCCTGTTCCGTCAGAGTTGCGCGCCATGTTTCCCGAGGGCGGGTTGGTGCGCGGTCGCACGGTGTTATGCAGCGGTGACGCTGCGGTAGCAATGGCGTTACGTGTCGTTTCAAGTGCAACACAAGCAGGTTCATGGTTAGGCATTGTTGGTGTGCACAACGTTGGCGTGCAGGCAGCAAGCGAACACGGTGTGGCTTTGCAGCGCGTGGTGTTTGTGCAGCCGGCAAGTAGTCGCACCGAATGGGTAAGCACAGTTGCAGCTGTTGCAGATGGTTTCGATGTGCTCATGCTCGAAGTTCCACACGGCATTACTGAGGCCGACGCACGACGTGTGCAAACACGCATTCAAGCCAGAAGAAATGCGTTAGTCCTCATCGGGGCAACACATCAGTCGGCTGTGCAATCGGTGTTTCATCCCGATGTCATTATGAATACCGCTACAACAAAGTGGCACGGCATAGAACGTGGCGCTGGCCATGTGCAAGGCCGCGATGTGCAAGTTGCGGTAAGCGGTAGGCGAGTGCCTAAAACACTGCAGCACTCACTGCACTTTGTTGGCTAACGCCGCAATGAACGCTGAATCAACACGCGTGGCTGTTGTCGCGTGCCCCGACTGGCAGGCCGTTGCTGCGCAGTGCGACTTGCATGCACGCGGTCAGGTATTTGATGCGGTGGCGGTGTTGCATGCGCAACGAGTGATTGCTCGCACGGCGGTAGCTGCCGAGCAAGGTGTGCAGGTGGGCATGCGCAAACGCGAAGCCCAAGCAACGTGTCCGAATATGCATATCGCGGCGCATAACCCCGAGCGTGATCGGCTCATGTTCGAGTCCGTTGTGCACGCCATTGCCGAGCTTGTTCCACTTGTTGAGGTGAGCATGCCGGGGGTTGTTGTGTTGGCTACGCGTGGCCCTTCGCGTTATGTGGGCGGCGACGACGCGCTGGCACAGCGACTTACGGTCATTGCCGAAACAGCACTGCACAAGTTGGCGCAAGGTCAACGAATTCCATTTGGTGTGGGTATTGCCGATGGCCGGCTGACTGCAATGATCGCCGCGCGCAGTGCTGCATCTGTTGGTGCGCCACGAGTTATTGCGCCGAATGAAAGCGCGCAATGTTTGGCAGTGTTGCCGGTGTCTGTGCTTGCAGACTTCGCCGAAATTGATCGCAATGTGGTGTCGTTATTGCAACGGCTAGGCCTTGCTCACCTCGGCAACATTGCCGAAATTCAACCGTCTATTTTGGTTGGGCGTTTTGGTCCTGTTGGAAATGAAATGCAGCGACTTGCACGCGGTCTCGACAGGCACCCGCCAATTGTTGTTGCGCCTCCACCTGAACGCGCAAGCACACACCGATTTGAGACGCCAGTAGAAGACGTGAATGTAGTTGTGCTTACTGCCCGTGAAACCGCAAATGAGTTACTTACGCACTTGGGTAATCACGGAGCAAGCTGCGTTCGGTTGCATGTTTCGTTGCACACCGATCACGGCGAGCAAAACGATCGGGTGTGGTATCAACCCGAAGGTCTTACTGCCGCTGCCATGGCCGAGCGAGTGCGCTGGCAGATGGAGGCCTGGATAGCCAGCCGCGGGGTTACCAGTGGGGTGGTGCTATTTCGGCTTTCCCCAATAGGGCTAAGGGCTAAAGAGGGCCGCCAGCTGGGTTTATGGGGCGACAGCACCGAAGCCGACGAGTGGGCCGCGCGGGCCATCGAGCGCCTTACCGCCATGCTTGGGGCGGAGTCGGTTCGTGTTCCCGAATGGCGTGGTGGTCGTGACCCTGCCGAAGTATTTGCACTTACGTCTGCTGCGGTTGTCGACGTTGAACGTCGTGCGTTGTCGCAAGTAATAACAGAAACTCGGTGGAACGGTGCGTTGCCAACTCCATCTCCCTCTGTTGTGTACGACGACCCGTTACTAGTACTGGTATGTGATGAACGAGGTGAAGAAGTAACCGTAAGTGGAAGACACGAGTTAAGTGCAGAACCAACTGTTGTGGTGTTGCAACAACGCCGTTACAACGTGTTGTCGTGGGCTGGTCCGTGGCCAGTAGAGGAACGATGGTGGGACACTTCGCGGCAGCGCCGAATGGTGAGAATGCAGTTTGTGGTCAGCCGTAATGACACTGCAACAACGACACGAGCCCTTGTAGTTGCAAGGGAACACGGGCAATGGTGGGTGGTTGCTCGCTATGGATGAATAATTTTCACTCACTCCCGATAGATTTTCCTCGTCATGAATGTGAAGGCAAATACCAAGTCTGATGCACAACTGGTGCAAGAGCTATGTGCACAGTTCAGTGCTGCCATTCCATGCGACGAGCGCGAGCGCGAATCGGTAACAAAATTTCTTGACATTGCACCAACGTTGGTGAAGCCCTTCGACGAATTTTCCGATCCAACACACATCACGGGTTCCGGAATTGTTGTTGGCGATCGTGGCGTAGTTCTGCACCTGCATAAGCGACTCAACATGTGGTTGCAACCAGGTGGACACATTGATGCTGGCGAAACACCAGCAGAGGGAGCCCTCCGCGAAGCGAGGGAAGAAACCGGTCTCGACGTGGCACACCCCGCAACTGGTCCTTGGCTGGTGCACCTGGACGTGCACCCTGGCCCGCGTGGTCACACCCACCTCGACCTGCGCTACCTGATGTACGCACCGGACGCTGAACCTGCCCCAGGCGCCGACGAAAGCCAGGAAGTGCGCTGGTTTGAGTGGGATACAGCAATCGATATGTCTGATGCAGGCCTTGCTGGCTGCCTGCGCGCAGTTCGTCGCCTACTGTAAACACAGTCTAAAAGCGAACATATGTTCGCTACCCTGAGGGCATGGGGAATGTTCCGTATTCGGAGTTGCATTGCCGTTCGAACTTTTCATTTTTGCAAGGTGCATCGCATCCAGAACAATTAGTTGAACAAGCAGTCGCACTTGAGTTGCAATCACTTGCACTTACCGATCGCAACGGGTTGTACGGCATTGTTCGGTTTGCGCAAACTGCTCGCGCACTCGGGTTGCCAACAGTGTTTGGTGCAGAGTTGCAGTGCAGTGTTGGCGAAGCAGTGGGCGACATCGTGGTGATCGCGCGCAACACGCGAGGGTACGCACATTTGTCGAGCGCAATTAGCGCGGGGCAACTTGCTGGCAGTAAAGAGCAACCAGTATTTGGTGTTGAACAACTTGCCGATTTCTCGGTTGGCGACTGGTGGGTGCTTACTGGTGGCCGCAGTGGTGTGGTGGCGCGTGCATTGCATTCGCATGGACCAGCTATGGCAGAACGCCGAGTGCAACAACTTATTTCGGTGTTTGGTCGCGACAGCGTGGTGATGGAAATGTGGGATCACGGCGACCCACTCGACTCTGTGCGCAACGACGAGTTTGCACGCATCGCGTATCGCAACAACATTGGGTGTGTCGCTACGAACGACGTGTTGTACGCAACACCGGCGCAGCACAAACTTGCTACCGCTGTGGCGGCGGTGCGTGAGCGATCCAGTTTGGATGACATTGACCCTCGTTTGCCGCCAGCAGCTACTGCATATTTGCGCAGTGGGGCAGAACAAGAGCGACGTTTTGCTCGGTATCCGGGTGTGGTGCAACACGCCGCCGAACTTGGAGCGAGTGCTGCATTCGACTTGCGTTTGGTAGCGCCGCAACTGCCTCCGTTTCCGTGTCCTGATGGGTTGAATGAAATTTCGTATCTCCGCAAACTTGCTGAAGCGGGAGCCACGCGTAGATACGGAATTCGTCCGAATGACTTAAGCGAAGATTTGTCGCTGCGCGCACGAGCATGGCGAGTGATTGATCATGAGTTGGAAATGATTGAGACACTCGGGTTCGCTGGGTATTTCTTGGTGGTGTGGGACATTATTCAGTTCTGTGTGCGATCCAATATTTACTGTCAGGGTCGTGGCAGCGCGGCAAACAGCGCGGTGTGTTATTCACTCGACATCACGAAAGCTGATGCAGTGTCACTTGGGTTGTTGTTCGAACGGTTTCTGTCGCCAGAGCGCGATGGTCCGCCCGATATTGATATTGATATTGAAAGTGGTCGGCGTGAAGAAGTCATTCAGTACGTGTATCAACGACACGGCCGTCACCATGCGGCACAAGTTGCCAACGTCATTACCTATCGAGCGAAGTCTGCGGTGCGCGACATGGCCCGCGCTCTCGGCTTTGCGCCAGGACAACAAGATGCATGGAGCAAGCAGGTGGATGCGTGGGGCGCCATTGGCGTCACGGTGAATAGCGGTGACCACAGCATTCCTGCACAGGTGTTGCGGCTTGCCGAACAGGTGCAAGACGCACCGCGACATTTAGGCATTCATTCGGGCGGCATGGTCATGTGCGATCGCCCAGTCACCGAAGTGTGTCCAGTGGAATGGGGCCGCATGGAGGGTCGCAGCGTGTTGCAGTGGGACAAAGACGACTGCGCTGCTGCTGGCTTAGTGAAGTTTGATCTATTGGGTCTTGGCATGTTGTCGGCATTGCACAACGCAGTCGATTTCATTGCGCAGTTTCGTGGAGTGCATATAGACCTGGCCACCATTCCGCAAGAAGACGAGGTGTATGCCATGTTGTGTCGCGCCGACACGGTGGGTGTGTTTCAAATTGAATCGCGTGCACAAATGGCCACGCTTCCGCGCTTGAAGCCGCGCAGGTTTTACGACCTTGTTGTGGAGGTTGCACTCATTCGTCCGGGCCCTATTCAGGGTGGCTCGGTGCATCCCTATATTCGTCGCCGCAACGGGCAGGAACCAATTACGTATTTGCATCCGTTGCTCGAAAACAGTTTGGGGAAAACGCTTGGCGTTCCACTGTTCCAAGAACAACTCATGCAAATGGCAATTGACATTGCGGGCTTTAGCCCTGGCGAAGCAGACCAGTTGCGTCAGGCCATGGGTTCGAAGCGGTCGCAGTTACGCATGCAACAACTCAGCGACCGGTTCTATGCCGGAATGGCAGAGCGCGGAATTCACGGCGATGTTGCCGACCAAATATTTACCAAGATGGCGGCATTCGCTAGCTATGGATTTCCCGAAAGCCACTCGGTGAGTTTTGCGTACTTGGTGTATTCGTCGGCGTGGATCAAGCTGCACGAACCAGCAGCGTTTTATGCATCGCTACTCAATGCGCAACCGATGGGGTTTTGGTCGCCACATTCATTAGTGCAGGATGCAAAGCGACATGGGGTGGTGGTCAATTCTCCCGACATCAACGCCTCGTGTGCGGGTGCAACGCTTGAGCGCAACGCGCAGTCGGCAGGTGGTTTGGCGTTGCGAATGGGAATTAGTTCGGTGCGCGGCATGAGTGATGTTGTTGCACAAGCCATTGCAGACAACAGGCCGTACACCAGCATGGAAGACGTGGTGCGCAAAGTTCCACAGATGCATGTTGCTCAATTGGAAGCACTTGCTACTGCTGGTGTGTTCAACAAAAGTTTTGGGCAACAACGCCGCGATGCGTTGTGGAGCGCCGGTGCGGTCATTCAGTCGCGCCCGGGAACGCTCGATGGAGTCACTACTGGTGTTGAGTCGCCACATTTGCCTGGTATGCAACCAATGGAAGAAGCCATTGCCGACCTGTGGGCTACAGGCGTTTCAACGAGCGGTCATCCCACCGAGTTTTTGCGTATTGAACTTGAACGCATGGGTGTTGCGACTGCAACACAACTTCCGCAACATGGTGCGCGAGGTGATGAAAAAGTATTGGTCGCCGGAACAGTGACGCATCGTCAGCGGCCAATGACTGCACAAGGTATTACGTTCATCAACTTAGAAGACGAAACTGGTCATATCAATGTGGTGTGTTCGGTTGGGTGCTGGGCTCGCTACCGAAAAGTTGCGCGAGGTGCTGGTGCGTTGCTTGTGCGCGGCAGGCTAGAAGTTGGTGATGGCGGAGTCATCAATGTTGTTGCCGAACATATTGCACCATTGCATGTTGCGGCAAAAGTAAGTGCGCGTAACTTTCGCTAACTATTCAGACGGGCGTTCGTTGAGCCCGTCGTTAAACATGCGGTACGTCTCGTAAATATCTTTGCACTTATCGCACAGCGGCAACTGCTTTGGGTCGCGCGAAGGAATCCATACGTGTCCGCACAGTGCCTCAAGGGGTGTTCCGTAAATGCGAGCCTCAAGTACTTTGGCCGCGGCGTCCTCGCCGGGCTCGGTTTTCACAATGTGGGCCATGCTTGGCTCACCGGTTTCAAGGACCTCTTCTGTAATTGGCTTGGTAGTTGCAGGCCTGGTCTGAAGAGGCATTGGCGTACTCACAGTTCATACACTAGAGCCATGCCTACCTATGAGTTCCGTTGTAAAAGTTGTGAATCGGTATTTGAAGAACGACGCTCAATGTCGGAAGCAGACATGCCTGCAACATGTCCAGAAGGTCATGGCAATGCAGTTCGTTTGCTCAGCGTGTTCGCTTCAGTTGGTGGTGCATCTGCACCACAAAAAGCAGCACCACGCCCGGCCGGTAGTTGTGGCTCGGGCTGTGGTTGCCACTAATTAATTCTGTACAAGCCTGACGGCACCCTCGCTAATAACGATCCATTCGCGCATGGTGATACCAGCGTGTCCAAATTGTTGGCGCATGAATTTCAGCTGCGACTGATCATTGGATTTCCACAACTCACGTGGACGAACGCTTGCGATAATTACCGAAGTAGCGATTGCAGCAGTGCTGCACAAGCCGATGAGCTGATGAATGAGCGATGCGGGTGAGTGTGGTTCGTCGAATGACAGCAACCCAATGCCACGCTGTTCATCATCCATGAGAATGGCGATGACTTCGTTGCACAGTGGGCGTCGAATTGCCAACGAGAGGACCGCAAGGATGTCTTGCGATGAAACGATGGGGTCGAGATGGGCTCGGGGGAGCGAAAGTGGAGCACTGATGAGATTCAGCACAGTTCCTCCTGTAGTGAGTGCGAGCAAGTCGCAAGTAATGAACGGTGGGAGAAGTGCCGAAAATTTACAGCGAGGGTGTTACAGCAATGAAAACTGCAACTACACCAACAATCACAGGCACTACATATTCGGTCCATCGTGGAATGCGCCAATGTGTTGGGGCGAGCACGAACACGCCACAGATTGCCCCTGCAATCGCGCCACCGAAGTGTCCACCAACTGAAATATTGGGAATGGCAAGCGTGAGTCCGATGTTGATGACAAAAGTGAGGCCGAGTCCGGTTTGCAACGGGTTCACTCCGCGTTGACGCATGCCAACAATTGCCGCGGCCATCATGCCAAACACAGCACCCGAAGCACCACCCGTAAGGGCATGTGGGCTAGCCACTAGCGCGCCAGCAGCGCCACCAAGTAACGATGCGAAATACACAAGCGCAAATTTGACCGAACCAAGTGTTGGCTCAAGCATTCTGCTGAGTTGGTACAGCAAAAACATGTTCATGCCTACATGGAGAAATCCGAAATGCAAAAAGCCGCTGGAGACCAGTCGGTACCATTCGCCAGCATCAAGAAATTCTCGGGCAAGCCCCATGTCGAATTGGTACTGAGAGATTCCGTTCAACGTTCCCGGGTGCAACGCATCAAAAATGTAACCCCAGACGAAGAGCCCCAGGTTGACGGCAATGATTGCGTGCGATGCCGTATACGGATTGAGTTTTCTGCGCGGTGTAGAGAACCGCTCGTTGTGGTGTGAGGTCGGAGGAACTTGAGGAGGGGGAAAGTTCACAGATTCAGTTCGGATCTTTTTCGGCAAGCTCGCGATTAGCCAAGTACCAATCAACAGTTTGACGCAAGCCGTCTTCGAATTCGGTGTGGGCATGCCACCCAAGTTCGCGCTCGGCGCGACTTGCATCCACGCGACGACGCGGTTGTCCGTCGGGGCGGGATGAATCCCAGACGAGTTCGCCATCAAAGCCAACGATGCGCGCAATGGTCTCAGCCGTTTCACGGATGGTGACTTCGCGGTTGTTGCCAAGGTTGAGTGGTTCGGCACTCGTGCGCAATTCTGCGGCCAGCACTATTGCTTCCGCTGCGTCATCTGCAAACAAATAATCACGACTGGCAACGCCAGTTCCCCACACGCTGATTTTGTCGGCGCCTTGCTCTTTGGCTTCGACGCATTTTTTGATTAATGCAGGAATGACATGTGAAACCGATTCGTGGAACTTGTCTCCTGGGCCATACAAATTTGTTGGAATGACGAATGCGAAATGCTGGCCGTACTGGGCTTCGTTCACTTGAGCGTGAATCAGCATTGCTTTTTTCGCAATTCCGTACGGAGCATTTGTCTCTTCTGGGTATCCATCCCAAAGCGATTCTTCGCGAAATGGAACGGGCGTAAATTTTGGATATGAGCACACGGTGCCAAGGAGCACAGTTTTTTCGACACCAACTGCACGCGCTGCTTCGATGGTGTGAGTGCCCATCATGAGATTGTCTAGATACAACTGTGCTGGAGCAACCTGGTTGTAACCAATTCCACCAACGCGAGCAGCTAAGTGAATGACGTGGCTGGGTGAGTGCTGGCGAAACAATTGCTCTGCAACACCAACTTGTGTGAGATCTGCTTCCTTTTGTCGTGGAGCGATCACCGTTGCGCCAAGGCCGCGCAATCTTGCCACCACTTTTGAACCGAGGAATCCGTTTCCACCGGTTACCACGACCGTACGATCTGCCCAGTAGGCAAGCGTTACGGGTGAAGTCATGCCAACAACGATACAGAGTTGGCACAATGGAAGGCGTGCGGGTCGCCTACACACTTGAGCAGTGCTGGCACCGCGTGCCTGGAGGCACGGCTGTTTCGGCCATTGAGGTTGCACGTGCAATGCCAGTTGTACGCCCAGACGTTGACTTGTTGGGCGTTTCGGGTCGTCATGGCGAAGATTCGTCTGTCACGTTTGATATTTCAATCGATGTCGCAGGGCTACCCATTTCTGGTCCATTGCTGTATGAAGCTTCACTTCGGTTACGTCAACCGCGAGTGGAGCGAGTGTTGAACGATATTGATCTCTTGCACAACACCAGCATCATTCCGTTTGCGACCAACGGCAAGATGGTGTCCACGGTGCACGATCTTGCATTTTTGCATCATCCCGACTTTTTCACTCGTCATGGAAACGCCGTATTTACGCGCAGCTTAAAAATGTTAAAGAGGCGTGCAGATATGTTGCTGTGTAGTTCAATGGCAACGGTGAACGATTGCCTAGAAGCCGGATTTTCACGCGATCGGGTGCGGCTTATTCCGCTCGGTGTGAGGTCTGAGCCTGCGAGTACTGATGACATTGCCCAGGTGCGCGCAGCTTGCAATTTACCGAGCGAATTTGTTTTGTTTGTAGGCACGCTTGAACCGCGAAAGAATTTAGCGAAATTAGTTGAAGCGATGCGTGGGCAGTCCGACTTGCCACCACTTGTTGTTGCTGGCGCGGAGGGTTGGGGAGACATTTCCGTTTCAGCGAGCGACAACGTGAAATTCCTTGGTCACGTTGAAGAACGTTTTCTCGGTGGCTTGTATGCCGCTGCCAGTGTCATGGCCTATCCATCGTTGTGGGAAGGCTTCGGGCTACCGGTGCTTGAGGCGATGGCGCAGGGAACTCCGGTGGTGACAAGTGAATTGATTTCGACGCAAGAGGTTGCAGGTGGAGCGGCCGTGCTTGTTAATCCACGCAACACAGAAAGCATTCGAGATGGAATTCGGAAGGCCCTGAATGACCACGCGGAGCTTTCACGTCGTGGAATTGTGCGTGCGGCACAAGCAACATGGACGAACACGGCGCAGTTGACTGCCGCGGCGTACGACGAAGTGATGGCCCAATGAGTTCAGCACAACACAACATTGCGGTGAACATGCTGTGGTGTGTGCCAGGCGCTGTTGGTGGGAGCGAGGAGTACTTCATCCGTCAATTGCGTGGCCTCGTCGAAATCAATGCACCCTTTAATGTGACGGTGTATGCACCTAAGGGATTTGCCGGTGCACATCCCGATGTTGCGTCTGCGATGCGCGTAGTTGAAGCACCTTCGCGCTGCACGAGTCGCGAATTGCGTGTGTTGTTAGAAAATACGTGGCTTGCGGCACGCACAAAATCTGCGGACATCGTGCACCATGGTGGTGGAACAATTCCGAGCAGGGGTAATTCGGCAACCCTGCTCACTATCCATGATGTTCAGTACTTGACATATCCCGAGTATTTCAATGCGGTGAAGCTGCGATATTTAAAAAACAGAGTTCCTTCGGCAATTCGTCGTGCTTCGGTAGTTGCAACTCCGAGTAATTACGTGCGAGAGAGCATTGAGCAAGAGTTTGGAATTGAGCGTGCTCGCACTGCGGTGATTCGACATGGCCTTGAGCCTTCAATCGGAATTCATAAAACGGCAGAATCAGAACTGCGCACTCGCTTTGGCCTTGGGAGTGCGCGTGTTTTAGTAATTCCTGCCATTACTCATCCACATAAGAATCACGAGTTTCTCTTGCGCTTGGTGGCCAATGAGTGGCGAAATGAGGACGTGAAGTTGGTAATGGTTGGTGGCAGTGGACTGGCAGAGTCGCGAATTCAATCGCTCATTGCTGAACTGCATATCTCGAACAAGGTCGTTCGTTCTGGTCGCGTGAACGCAGCCGATCGCGACGGGCTAATTGCATTGGCAGAAGCTTTAGTTTTTCCAAGTAAGTATGAAGGTTTTGGCGCGCCGGTGCTTGAAGCAATGGCGCTTGGTACTCCAGTAATTTCGAGCAATTGTGCCGCACTGCCCGAAGTCGTGGGAGACGGAGGTCTTGTCCTGCCACTTGCTCCTGAAGCCTGGGCTGGAGCACTGGACATGGTTCGCACACAACGATTGACACTTGTGCAAAATGGTTTTCGACGAGCCGAAGAGTTCACTGCAGCTAAGTCGGCACAAGATTTAGTGATTGCCTACGAGAAAACATTGGCTACGGTTCGATGATGAGCAAGAACAAACTTCGCCTCGTCGTGTTGTGCCCGCACTTTGCTCCAGATTTAGCCCCAACTGGAGTGGTGATGACTCGAATCGTGAGCGAGCTTGCGGCGCGTGGACACGAATTGCATGTGGTCACTTCGCTGCCGTGGTATCGCAATCATGCGATTGAGCCTGGTTGGGGCGGGCGATTATGGCGCACGGAAAAAACAGAGTGGGGTTCAATCATTCGGGTGCATCCGTTCCCGGGAAAATCAAAGTCAAATTTGTTGCGCCGTGCAGTCGGTTTTCTTGCATTTAGCTATGCGGTAGGAATTCGCAGTGTGCATGCAGATGGTTTGCCGTTCAAAGTAGATGGAGTTTTAGCGATGTCGCCTCCGCTAACGCTTGGGCTAACGGGTTGGTTCACCAAAATTATTCGACGTGCACCATTGGTGTTCAATATTCAAGACGTGTTTCCCGATGCGGCTGTTCAGACAGGCGCAATTTCTAACCGGAAAATAATTGCTGCTGCAAAATGGTTAGAGCGTGTCAGCTATCAGCGTTCTGATGCGGTGGTGCTTCTCTCGCAAGACCTGCGCACAAATATTGCGAACAAGTTAGATGCAAAATATCATCAGCGCTTACATGTCATTCCCAACTTCGTCGACACGGTTGCGATTACTCCACAGGACAGGATGACCTCGTATCGCTCTGAACTGGGGATCGGCGATCAGTTAGTGGTCATGTATGCGGGCAATGTCGGTTTTTCGCAATCGTTGAATTTGGTTTCCGAAGCAGCTGCCGTATTTCCTGAAATTGCGTTCGTCATCAATGGTGATGGTGCGGCGCGTAAGAAACTGCAAGAAGAATGTGCAAAGTTTGCCAATGTGTATTTCGGTGATTACCAACCAATCGAGCGATTGAGCGAGGTGCTCGCAACGGGCGACATTCATCTTGTGCCCTTGCGAACCGGGCTTGCCTCAGTGAGCGTTCCTTCAAAGTCGTTTTCGATACTTGCGGCGGGCAGGCCGATGCTTGCTGCCATTGACCCAAATACTGAAATTCCCAATATGTTGCGTCAATCCGGGGCAGGAGTGGCCGTTGAGCCGGACAATAGTGCTGCATTTATTGCGGCCCTACGCCAATTGGTCAGCGATAGATCTGGCCTTATCGAAATGGGAAAAAGCGGACGTCGGTGGGTGGAAACCCATGCATCGCCTGCGTCGGTGGCGGCACAGTACGAGGCAATATTCCTTGCTAACCGATAACCTCTAGTCCTCGTGGCACGTACATCATCAGCAAAAAAAATCGCCCGTCTTGCAGAAAAGGGCAAAGGCAAAAAGGTCCGCTTTCAGGGTGGGTCTGTTTTTCCTACGGTTGTTCTCGCAGTTCTTGTACTTGGCGCGGTGTTGATCACCTATGCGCGCCAGGGTGGGACCACCGTTAATGCAAATGTCACGGCGGAGCAAAAGTACGCAACCGCATTCGCCTTTTTTAATTGCGACGCTGTCGTAACGAACTTGAAGCAACCCGATGCGGCAACGCTCAATCCTGCAGACAAATTTGCTGCAGTAACAACAGCTGCTCCGGCAGCAATTATCGGTGATGGAATTGTTGGCTGGATGCCGCAAGCACTTGCCGGTCAGCGCAAAGCAAAACTCGACACCATTTTCGGCCTGTACGGCATGACTGTTACGAATGACACCATCACCTTGGCAGATGGAACAAAAATTTCTGAAACTGATACCAAGTGCGCAAACAAAGATGCACGAATTAGCGTGAGTGTTTGGGAAAATGGATCGTCAAATTCGAAATTGTCGATTGCCAGCTTCGGTGGGGTAAAGATCGATAATCAGATGACAGTGGTACTGGCATTTACTTCCGATGGAGTAGAAGTTCCACGACCTGCCGTCGCGGATTCCCTCTCGGCCTATCAGGGATAGTTCACCCGCGATGCACGCAGTCGTGCTCGTCGGAGGTTTTGGTACTCGGCTTCGGCCGTTGACATATGCCATTCCGAAACCTTTGCTTCCTGTTGCGCACGTGCCAATGATCCGAAGGCTGGTGAATCGGCTTGCCGAAGGTGGAGTTACCGATGTTGTCTTGGCACTTGGTTTCAAACCAGAACCATTTTTTGCAGAGTTCCCTAACAACATGTGTGGCGAAGTTCGAATGTCATATGCAGTTGAATCAACACCGCTAGACACTGCAGGGGCAATCGGGTTTGCTGCTCGATCTGCGGGTATCACTGGAACATTTATTGTTGCTAACGGTGACGTGATGACGGATCTCAATGTTGCAGACCTGGTTGCATTTCATCATCGGAGTGGCGCAAAAGCGACAATTTCACTTACGCCGGTAGAGGATCCATCGCAATTCGGCATCGTCGAAACAGATGCTGAAGGGCGAGTGCTCCGATTCGTTGAAAAACCACAAGCTGGTGAGACTGCGAGTCGCTTTGCAAGTGCAGGAACATATGTGATGGATGAGTCAACGCTTGCACTCATGCCTGGTACCGAAAAACTGTCAATTGAGCGTGTGACTTTTCCGCAACTCGTAGCTGAGGGTGCGTTATTTGCGATGGCGACAAATGATTATTGGATCGACGCCGGCAGACCCGATACATACGTACAAGCAAATTGTGATGTTGCTGCGCAAATGCGAAATCCGGCTGATGCGGCGGTGCATGCCGATGCTGTCATCGCCAGTAGCGCGGTAGTACTTGATGCAGTGGTTTCGCCACGAGTGACCATTGGCCAGAATGCGCATGTCAGTAATTCGGTTTTGCTCAATGGCGCTGTTGTAGGCAATGGTGCAGTTGTGGAGCGGTCCATTGTGATGGGCAATGTTGGTAGCGATGCTCGTATTGCAGACTGCATAGTTGGTCCAACAGGTGTGGTCCAGTCAGGCCAAGTGTCAATGGGTGGTCGTTTCCCCGAAGGAGAGATTTCCTAGTCATGGCAGCATCCACCCCATCGGTAATGGTGTGTGGCGGAGCAGGATTCATTGGGTCTCATCTCGTTGAACGGCTACTTGCAGATGGTCATGCTGTAGAAGTTGTTGACGACCTTTCCACTGGTTCGCTTGCAAATCTTGGCGATGCACGAGCAATGGGCGGGCAGCTGAGGTTCCATCACCTCGATGTGGCGAGTCTTGAATTTGCAGAACTTGTTGGACTCCGCCGTCCTGATGTGCTGTATCACTTTGCGTTGCTAGCCCCGAATGCCTCCGAGAATTCATCGGTAATGCGCGCGGTTCCTATGTTGCTGTCCGTGTTGGAAGCAGCAAGAAATCATGGAGTGAAAAAGGTGGTGGTGTGTGTCGCTGCTGGCTTGATTTACGGAGAAGTGAATGCAAAACATCTTCCGGTTAAGGAAGGTAGAAAAAACGATGCCATCGGGGTGCCGCATGTAATGGCACAAACCTTGGTTGATCTACTTGGCGTGTATCGAGAAAAACATGGCATTGAGTACACGGTGCTGGCAACAACAAATGTGTACGGGTTACGTCAGCGTGAGGATGATGGTGTGGTTGCTGCGTTTGCTGCTGCTATTCATCGGGGCGACGATGCCCAAATATTTGGCAATGGCAAGCAGACCAGGGACTTCGTCTATGTCGACGACGTAATTGACGCGTTGGTTCGAGCACAAAATCGCGGCGATGGTTTGCTCATCAATATTGGAACTGGTGTTCAAACTGCAATAGAAGAATTGTTTAAGCAGCTCGCTGCTGGAACAATGGTGAAGGCTCGAAAAGTATCTGCGCGGCCAGCGGACTTGCAGCGCACTGCGGTGTCAAACGTGCGCGCAAAAATCCAGCTTGGCTGGACACCATGGACTTCTCTTCACGATGGTCTTGGCGTGATCCGCCAGCACTTTAAACAGCAATAGCTGTTAGCGGAATAAGTCTTCTTGTGGAGGGCGAACGATTTCGTCCATCGATGCGTCTCGGAACCATGAGGAATCTGCACCTCGAACGATGGCGATAGGAATACCCGAAGATTTTCCCATCACGAGTTCAGCTGTGCTTGCAAGTTCATCTGCAACGCATACTTCTGTTACCTGCATGGTGCGGCCAAGTGCGTCAGGCGTTCCGCGCAAGTCAACTACTGCGGCAATTCCGGCAACTCCAATTGCTACGTCGGTTAAACCTTTACGCCACGGACGTCCAAATGTGTCGCTCACAATGACTCCTACAGACACCCCCAACTTCGCTTGGATAATGTCACGAATTCGGCGCGCAGATCGGTCGCTGTCGAGTGGGAGTAGTGCGGCAAAACCACGTTCTACGTTTGA
>Ga0194055_10001277_pt1 | contig 20514 bp, 16 predicted proteins | sample SepL449m_MetaG_FD_155482 | JGI IMG/M metagenome (GOLD analysis project Ga0194055, IMG submission 155482) | Anoxic zone freshwater microbial communities from boreal shield lake in IISD Experimental Lakes Area, Ontario, Canada - Sep2016-L442-9m | ecosystem: Environmental > Aquatic > Freshwater >...
CTCATGCCTTGCTCGACAAGCACCCAAGTGTTCGAGTTGCTGCCGCCGAAGCGTCGGCTGAATTAGAGTTGAAAGAGACTGCAGATGCCTGTCGAGAATCACTGGCAATGTACGATGATGAAGCGTGCGCTGAGGTGGCATATGCTTTGGGAGTCAACGGAAACCTTGAAGATGTTCCGAGAATCTTGGCGGTTGCCCAAACATGCGTTTCGGTCATCACGCGGCGTCGATGCCTGCTCGGTGTCGCCAGTATTTACAAAGTTGAAAGCTCAACTTACAAAGCCCTGATGACCCAAGGAATGGTTCGAGACAAGCTTTTGATTTCGATGTTGACCATTGGCGGCAAAACTTCAAAAGCGGTGGCAAAAGCCCTCGAAGCTCACTCGGCCGAAAACGAAGTTGCCGCCGTGCGAGCATTAAACCTCGGAAAAGATGCGGAGGCATTGTCGCAATACCACGTGGAAGAATTGTTCGTCTTGGCGGCATGTATTTATGCCGAAAGGATCAGTCACCGAACCAGTAAGTGAGCCCTATTGAACAAGGTGACACTTTCCGACGTCATAATAGATAAGTAATTGGGGGCGTCAGGGTTCGACAGAATCGTAGTGACTCTTCGTTGCGAGCCGTGGATTCTCGTTGGCCACGTAAAAAGCGAGAAAAAAATAACTGCAAACAACAACTTTGCATTCGCTGCTTAATTGACAGCGCGTGACTCTGGACTTAGTCGGATAGTTTAGATGTTCGCGACGCAAATCCGAATCGCTTAGTAACCTTCTGTTCGTAGGAAGCTGAGCTAAAAAAAATCGAGCTGGATGATAGGTCGCGCGATCTCGGCATAGACCTGCATTGAGAATAAGTACAGAGATGACGCTCGTGGTAACGCTGGGAAGCCGGTTTTGGAAGGGGGTTCAATTCCCCCCGCCTCCACCAAGTTTTAGTTCCGATTCTGACATAGTAGTTCTAACTTTCCTACCCTTAGCCAAAGTCAAAATTGGATACAGAATAACTCCTGCAATACACAGGTACCAGAACCAGTCGCCAAGAACTCGATAAACCGTCCAAGCTCTCTTTCCTGAGGTTTCTGCCGTTAATGACTTCTGCTCATCCTTCAGTTCTGCAACAATTTGTCCTTGTTCATTCACAATCATCGAACCAAAATGTCCGTCGGCTCGAGCCATCGCCACACCATTTTCAGCACAACGAAACGGTGAGTAAGCCGCGTGAACGGCTGCGACAAAGTAGTGGGGCGAATCGGGATCGATGGTCGGCAATGCGACCACCTTTACGTTTGGCAACGCAGCCGATTCTCGAAAAATATTTGGGTAACAAGAATCAAAGCAAATATTCAACCCAACCGATCCATTGTCCGTGAGCAAAGGAACGGCAACTGCCTTGGTCCCCGGTGTATGCATCTTCGATTCGCTGGCAAATAGTTTTCGCTTTTCGTATCGCGCAGATTCTTTGCCGTCCGAGTACATGGCGGCAACATTGTGAGGAAGTGGTGTAGCCAAATCTCGGAAGCTGGTGATCAATGGGCTTGTTCCAACCGATGCATCTTTTAACTTCGAAGTATCGTCGCCGCGAACGAAGAGCATTCCCGAGAACTCGGGCCAGACAACGAAGTCAGCCTTCTCTATGGACGCTTCTTGATGAGCAACCAGGAGTTCTTTGTCAAGCCCGTCTGCGATTTGAGCAACTCCAACGGTAATTGATGGACCTTCCAGAGTTTTCGATGGTGTGGGATGAAAGAAGCTAAGAACGCAAAAGAAAAGGAATAGTAAGTACTCGCGCTTCCATATGCCTTTCTTGAAGTTGGTTGCAAGGATGTTTGAGTACCAAACCAAGAAACTCGTTAGCCAAATTCCACCGATGCTAGCCAGCCACACAAGGACGTTGTTCCGATACTGAGTCAATGCCAACGTCGCGGGAATCTCAAGAAGTAACACCGATTCAAGCACAACCGCCAATGCCGCCAGCCACCAAATAGGCTTTTCATGGTTCTTGCGATCCGCCCAAACGGCAAAGAAGATGGCAAAAGAAAAGGCGTACAAGCCGCACGCTGTGAATGTCCATCCATTCGATGGCTCGAAGTTCTTGTGATGATAGAAAACGCCACTCGCCGAAAGCCAGGCGCACCAGAACACCGCGCCGAGCCCACCCAAAAAGCCTGCGAGAAACCCTTTTTCTTTAGTGGTCCACAACAATGGAACGAGCATGAACCATGCGAGCCAAGCCTGTTCTCCCAGCGGCAACGCGAGAACCAGCATTGTCCCCGTGGCCAAAGCGCCAATGCCCGCCCATAGATAGGAAATCAGTTTTTGCCGCATGCGACGTTATTGTAAGCTAAAACCAGTCGAGATGCAATTCGCAGTTTCCAAACAACGACAATCCGACCACGAGCTTCTAAGGTCCTACTGAAAACCCGCTTGTCAGACAAACCGCCAGCCGCTTAGTGTTCAATATAATCTTTCGAGTGCCCAAGTTCTTCGGGTGCATGCAGTCTCAACATCATCGTATCAACATCATGGGGAACCTGCTTAGCCGTCATCTTGCTCACACCAACCATCAAAGCTATCGACAATGGAACGCCCCAAATTGCGGGTTGCTCCATTAACGACCGAACCAGCGGCGAAACTTCAAGCGTGACGTACTTCTTATCGATCAACATTGTTGTAACGATCGCTACCAACGACGCCATTCCACCGACCAGCATTCCGGTTGCCGCACCCTTTGCTGTTAGACCTCTCCACCAAGAGCCAAGCAACAAAAGAGGGAAGTACGATGCCGCGCCGATGGCAAATGCCCAACCTACCATCATGGCGATGTCGAAACTTTCGACAAGCAAACCAAGCAACATGGATATGGCGCCAATTCCGACGGCAGCAAATTTGAATGCAGTTTTTCGTTGGTCAGACGAAGAATCTGGCTTAATGATTTTTCCGTAAATGTCGTGAGCAAAGGCACCCGACATCGAGACGAGCAAGCCGCTAAAGGTTGACATAAATGCTGCAAAAGCACCAGCCGAAGTTATTCCCGCAAGAATATGACCGATTGTCTCATTTCCAAGCATGGTTGGCAATTTGATGATCGCCATATCCGTACTGTTCGAGGCATATAAAATCGGCATTGCGGTTCTCCCCAGAGAGCCCCACATCGGAGTAAACACATAGAATGCACCGAGCATGACCATGACCCAAAGGGTAGTCCGCTTTGCTGACTTCCCATCAGGATTTGTATAGAACCGAACTAGGATATGAGGCAGTCCCGCTGTTCCGCAAACCAACGCAATGATCAGAGAATAAGTGTAAAGAATTGGATAGCCGTTCTTCGAGGTCAGCGGTCCGAATGGGGCCGCCCACTTTTCATTGGTTGGAGAGTTAGGAGCAAAGGCATCGCCGTCGTTTTGAGAGCGAGGTGCGGTTACTCGAATTTTAGATGGCTGATCAAATTCCAGCTTCAACGAAGCTTTCGATTTTTTGCCTTCGGCGGAAATGACTTCAAATGGCATGACTCTAATGAGGGTGTCTTTCGGCACCGTCAGACCTTTGCTTTTAGAGGAGACTTCGAGCGAACTTCCAATGGCCAAAATTGCTCCGGATGCATCAAAGGTGTCTTCCTTTTTCGGTTTCGGATTGACCGAAATCGATGTCAAAACCGCATCGGATTCAAATTTAACCAAAGATTCTCCCGCCGTACTAAGTGCGAGGGCATTGTTCGGAGCCCCAGCTTTCCCTTTCATCGAAATAACGCTGCCAGGAATAATGGGCACTCCCTTTGGTGCTTCCAGAGCTTTCGCCAAAGTTTCGTTATACGACCCAAGGAATGACATTACGACAAAACATGGGACGGATATGGCAAAGACCTTCACCCAGTACTGCATCGCTTGAACGATCGTGATTCCTTTCATGCCACCGAGAGCGACATTAAAGGTGATCACCGAGCCAACAATAATGATGCCAAGCCAATACGGCCAGCCCATGATTCCTTGCATGACCGTGCCCGCTCCTTTCATTTGAGGCATGGTGTAAAAGAAGCCGATAAACAGAACGAACGAAACCGCAATTTTCCTGAACGCTGGACTGTGGAATCTGCCCTCGGCAAAATCAGGAATCGTGTAAGCGCCGAATCGACGTAACGGACCAGCAATAAAGAGCAGAAGGAACAAATAGCCTGCTGCGTACCCGACCGGGTACCAGAGTGCATCATAGCCATTCTTCATGATCAGGCCAGCCACGCCCATGAACGAGGCGGCTGACAAATACTCACCGGAGATCGCACTGGCGTTCCAAAAAACGTTAACGCTACGTCCGGCAACAAAAAAGTCGGAAACGGATTGACTCTTATTGGTAGCCCAAACACCAAGCAAGACCGTGCTTGCAATGATGAAAAGCACGAATGCGAGCTCGATCACTTTGATTCCTCCGCAACAATTTCAGCATCAATTCTCTCGGTTCCTTTCACAAACCAGCTTGAAAGAATCCAGGTGAGGGGAAAGAAGAGAACTCCGAGGATCAACCATGTAAGGGTAAATCCGCCGACCCTAGCTTTTGCCAAATCAGGCAAGTACAAATTCACCAAAGGTAGTCCAACCAAAATTACAACAAAGACTGCTGCTACCGAGAGACTGAGTCTCAATTGCTTCTTCATCATTCGTCGCGAAAGCTCCGATGCCTTTTGCTGATCCATTGAGGGGGATTATATCGTTTTCTATTCCCGTTTGGAGCACTATTTGCCTTTTTCGCATAATGCCGCTAGCCCAGGCAACACACGATGATCAAAATCAAACAAAGCTAGGTTCTCGCAAGGCGTTTGAATGCCTGGTTGGGCGACATACTCCGGCGCCCAATAGACAACTCCGACACCACGCCCATCTGGTACGCCTCGGACGATTTTATGAAGTCGTTTCAAGAAGCTAACCTGTCCGTCAGTTGTTGCCGGATATTCGCAGTTAAGGTCTGACTTCTCCCAAACAAAGTTGCCAGTCCTATCAGCTCCTTGACGAGTGAAAGGATAGGCGGTTTCTACGACCATGACATCCTTATTATATGTCATGGACAAGCCATTGAGAGTCGATTCAAGATCGGTCAGCTTTCCGTGCCACCAAGGATAAAAACTCAATCCAATGACGTCAAATCGAACGTTTCGGCGTTCAAGCTCAGCATAGAATTTGAGGCATTCAAACAAACTTCCACCTCGGTCATGGTGAATCATGATTTGGTACAGACTCTTCTTCGGCATTGCCCTTTCAACGCCCGAAACCCCCGCTCTGAGTAGGGTAGCCAAAGGATCAAAGCTTTTGTCCGACGTGAGCTTTCCTAACGGCCATTCCATTCCAAGACGAATCTCGTTACCAACTTGGATCATCACGGGCGGTGAACCTTGGTCTACAAGGGCCTTGGTGACTTCGTAGGAATGATCTTCCGTGGCTTTCGCCAGCCTCGCAAGATCAAATGACTTCCAAGCATCAGGGACGATTTGATGCTGTGGGTCCGCCCAATCATCCGAATAGTGAAAATTGAGGAGAATCTTCATGCCCATAGCCTTCGCTTCTTTTGCCAACCTCAGCGTATGACTCAGGTCGCAGTATCCTTTGGGAGGATTCACCCAAACTCTCAATCGCAATAAATTTGAACCTTCGTCAGCAAATATTTTGAGCGGATCTCGTTCAATATCGCCAACAAAGAACTTTGATTTGAGGTCCCTGTACTCAGGAATAAAAGAGGCATCAACTCCGCGCCAATATGTACTTCCAAAAGCACATAGAGCGAGGAGTGTCGTCATGTTAACCTACGGATGCCTTAGCTTTTACCGCCGCTTCAATCAGACCCGCAAACAGAGGATGTGGTCGATTGGGTCGGCTCTTAAACTCAGGGTGTGCTTGCGTTGCAATGAAGAACGGATGAGCTGGTACTTCGACCATTTCTACCAACCGATAGTCTGGCGAAACGCCAGAAATGTGCATGCCGTGTTGCTGAAGCTTTTCCCGAAAATCGTTATTGACTTCGTAGCGATGCCGATGCCGCTCATTGATCCGGGTCGTACCATAGAGCTTATGGGCAAGCGTGTTGTTCACCAAGTTACACGGATAGGAGCCAAGTCTCATGGTTGCACCTTTGTCCTTTACGCCCTTTTGTTCGGGCAAAAGGTGAATGACTGGGTAAGGAGCATTGTCAACCATTTCTTCCGAATTGGCACCTTCGAGACCACAAACGTTTCTCGCATATTCGATCACAGCCATCTGCATTCCAAGGCAAATTCCAAAGAACGGCATTCCGGTTTCACGAGCAATTCTGATTGCTTCAATTTTGCCTTCGATTCCTCTCAAGCCAAATCCCGGAGCAACGACGAGCGCATCGACACCATCAAGGACTTCGGCTGGTTTTCCAGCGTTCTCAAGTTCATCACTTTCAATCCAGCGTATGTTAACTGCGCACTTTTGAGGGATTCCGGCGTGAATCAACGATTCTGCGATTGATTTATAAGCATCGCCATTGGAAGTATATTTTCCAACGACGGCAACGGTGACTTCGGTAACTGGGTTCTTCAGCGCATCGACAAGCTTCTCCCACTCCTCCATTTGTCCCTTTCGAGATTCGAGCCCAAGTCGCTTGGAAACGAACTCTCCAAGACCCTTTGCTTCGTACAAGAGGGGTACTTCGTAAACCGTCTCCACATTCTGGGATTGAATAACGGCTTCTGGCGGGACGCCACAGAACAAGCTGATTTTCTCAATGACCTCATCAGACATGTCAACTTCCGATCGACAAATGAGCACGTCGGGGGCAATACCGATTTCTCGAAGTTTATAAACGCTGTGCTGCGTTGGTTTGGTTTTTACTTCGTGCCAAGGACCAACTGTTGGAACCAATGTCACATGGACGTACATCGTGTTTTCGTAACCAAGGTCGGTTCTGATTTGTCGAATCGCTTCAAGGAAGGGAAGGGACTCGATGTCGCCAACGGTTCCGCCAATTTCAGCGATCACAACATCGGCTTCTTGCTCCGTTGCAACTAGTCGGGCTAGTCTCTTGATTTCGTTCGTAACGTGAGGAATGACCTGAACCGTGCCGCCAAGATAATCGCCTCGTCGCTCAGCTTCGATGACATTCTTATAGACCTTTCCAGTGGTGATCGAACTGCCTTTCGAGCAGTTGACGTCCATAAATCGTTCGTAGTGACCAAGATCTAAGTCAGTTTCGGCGCCATCATCGGTAACAAAGACTTCACCGTGTTGGTAGGGATTCATCGTGCCCGCATCGACATTAATATAGGGGTCTAGTTTAATTGGAGCGACGGTAAATCCGCGGTTTCGAAGTAGCCGCCCAAGGCTTGCGGTTGCGACTCCTTTACCAATTCCACTAACTACGCCGCCTGTTACAAAAATGTACTTTGTCGCCATGATCCCAACTCCCTCAAGACACAAAGACGCTACACTGCGACTAAAAGTGGTGGGGTTTTAGAGAGTATACGACCCTTGGAATCCTCTGCATAGGGGAAAACAAAAAATGCCCCAAAATTGCTGGGGCATTTTTCGGTTCAATGCAAAGATTTGCTATTTCGCTTCTTCGTCAGTAGCTTCTTCAGATACTTCTTCGGAAACTTCCTCTGTTGCTTCTTCAGTAACTTCTTCAGTCGTTTCTTCAGCGGTAGCTTCGACTTCGGTTGCGGCAGTGTCTCCGTCGGCAATCCCTACTTTGTCAAGTAAGTTGTCAACCATTTCACCGTGGAGTGCGCTTTCGATTTGGCCTTCAAATTGGTCGGGAATCTTGTCCTTATTTGCCTCAAAAATACTCTCAGCTTGGTCGACGATCGTTGCTTTACTGAGACCTAATTTCTCAATCATTGATGTAAATATGTTAGCCATGGGGTTCCTTAGGTTCAAAACATGATACGACATTTCAACTTGTAAGGAGTAGTTTCGGTATCCTTTAAGTTCAAATTCCCATGGATTATCGACGCCAATACATTAAGGACCTCTTTCTACTATCCCCAGGGGCGAAGGCAAGTGCCTACGGATGGGTCAAAACTCGCCGCGATAGCAAGGGGATTTCCTTCATTCAGCTCAGTGACGGTTCATGCTTTAAAGACCTGCAAATAGTAGTCGATGAGGGCACAATTGACGCGGAAGTCCTCAAGTCAGTCACAACTGGCGCGTGCGTTCGATTCGATGGCGAGATTGTCGAGTCTCCCGCTGCCGGGCAAGCGGTTGAGCTAAAAGCAAGTGGCATGGAAGTCTATGGAGATGCTGACCCAACAACTTACCCCCTGCAAAAGAAGGGAGCAACCATGGAATATCTCCGTGAGATTGCTCACCTCAGGGTTCGCGGCAACACGTTTGGCGCAGTCTTCCGAGTCCGAAACCAATTAGCTCAAGCTGTTCACCAATTCTTCGATCAACGCGGTTTTCACTATATTCACACGCCAATTATCACTGCCAGCGACGCCGAGGGAGCAGGCGCGATGTTCCAGGTCACCACGAGTGTTGATCACGACGAAAAAGGCTACTCCATCACGAAGAAAAATACGGAAGATGATTTCTTTGGTAAGCCCGCCTTCTTAACCGTTAGCGGACAACTCGAGGCCGAAACTCTCGCTCTTGGACTAACGAACGTTTACACTTTTGGACCAACTTTCCGAGCAGAGAATTCTTCGACGAGCCGACACCTCTCGGAATTTTGGATGATCGAGCCTGAGATGGCATTTTGCTCGCTCGAAGGCGATATGAACCTGGCGGAAGAATTCCTCAAGTACACCATTCAACATGCCTTGGACAAATGTATGCCGGATCTCGAGTTCTTCAACCAGCGAATAGAACCTGATCTGCTCAAGACTCTGAGCCACGTCGTCGAGAGCGGATTTGAGCGCATGACTTACACCGAGGCGGTTAAGCACCTTGAAGCATCTGGTGAGAATTTTGAATATCCAGTGGCCTGGGGTACCGATCTTCAGAGCGAACACGAGCGATGGCTAACCGAAACAAAAGTTGGTCGGCCAGTCATCCTCACCGACTATCCAAAAGAGATCAAGGCCTTCTATATGCGATTGAGCGATGATGGCAAAACCGTTCGAGCCATGGATGTTTTGGCTCCAAGAATTGGAGAAATCATTGGCGGATCGCAACGTGAGGAACGATTAGACGTATTAGAAGCTAGAATCAAGGAACAAGGGCTGCCGCTGGAAGCATATTGGTGGTATTTGGATCTACGACGATTTGGAAGCGTGCCTCACGCTGGGTTTGGGCTAGGTTTTGAAAGGCTTGTAATGTACGTAACCGGAATGAAAAACATTCGAGACGTGATCCCGTATTACCGCGTTCCTGGCAACGCAGATTTCTGATGGCATCGGACGGACGTTTCAAATTTGACCCTCGCATTAAGCGCGAGTTGGTCGGACAACGCCGTTCGATCCTCATCGGGGTAGCCAGTTCGGCATTGGCGGCGGGAATTTACTCCGTCACAATGATCCTGACAAAGCACGCAATCGATGCGATTGAACTACTCAATAAATCCCAAGATAGCCGAAACTTTCACTTTCTATCCACTGCCTGCGGTCTAATCGCTCTCATGTTTGCGATTAGGTATGTGTTTGTCCGAGTTCAGACCTATTACCTGGCCGATGCTGTGGCTCGCCTTACGACGTCGTTGAGGCGAAAGTTGATGTCTAAGTTGTTACGGCTGCCCGTAACTTATTTCAACGAAAAACGGTCTGGTGCGGTGCAAAGCGTTCTGACCAATGATGTTAATGTCTTTCAGTCGGCAATTCAGATTTTGAGAGACTCGGTCGAAGCACCAATCAAAGCTATTGGTGCGCTTAGCGTTATTGTCTACCTCCAATGGCAAATGGCAATCGCTACCTTTTTAATGATTCCCGTCCTTGGGGTTATAGTTCATCGAAATTCCAAAAAAATGCGGAGGGTTCAGCAGGATGTCCAGCTTGATCTAGCCGATGTTGGCGCTGTTACCCAAGAAACCCTTCAAGGGGTGAGGATTGTGAAGGCATTTGGTGCTGAAAACCAAATGGATGCTCAATATCGTGCGTTAACTGAGCGTAGTTTGCAGAGCCAATTGCGCTCAGCCAAGTTAGTCGCAAAGCTTCGACCATTGGTTGAGTTACTTGGAGCTTTTGGTTTGATCATCGCGTTCCTTATTGGAGGATTTTTGGCCCTCAGTAAAGGGCTAAAAGTTAGTAGCCTGATCACATTAGGCTGGTGTCTTGATGCAGTTAATCAAGGATTCAGAGGGATATCTGGCCTCTCGAGCACATATTCTTCCGTCCAAGCGGCGGCGGATCGAATTTACAGTGAAGTGCTTGATGTTCCCGAACCGCCAGAGCTTTCAGGTTCACAGACCCTGTCTACCGTTAAGGGAAGGATCGTATTCGATAATGTCTCCTTCATTTATCCCGACGGAACACCCGCACTCCACAACGTAAGTTTCGTTGTTGAACCAGGGACGTCTCTCGCCCTTGTAGGACCAAGCGGCGCGGGTAAGAGCACTATTGCCGACCTCTTCTTAAGGTTCTATGAACCGTCAGATGGAAAGATCACCGTCGATGACGTGGATATCAAAGATCTCGACGTCAAATGGCTCAGATCGCAAATTGGCGTCGTGCCTCAGCAGACCTTCCTCTTTGCTGGCAGCATTGACGAAAATCTCCAACTGGGTGCGCCCAACGCCACCGAGGAGGAAATCGGTAAAGCCCTTCGCATGGCTCACGCAGAGAATTTCACCCAAGAATTCCGAGAACGGAACGTTCCGGTCATGGGTGAGCGTGGGGCACGCCTAAGCGGCGGACAAATGCAGCGAGTCGCAATCGCCCGAGCCCTTATCCGCGAACCGGCTATTCTTCTCCTGGATGAAGCAACTAGCGCCCTAGACGCCGCAAGTGAACAAGCTGTTACCGAAGCCCTTCAAGAGGTCATGGAGACCCGTACAACACTTTTCATCGCACATCGTCTTACAACGGCCGCAAGAGCAAGCAAAATCCTCCTCTTGAAGCGAGGACAAGTGGTTGAAACCGGTTCCCATAAAGAGCTCATCGAAAAAGATGGCGAATACGCTGCCTTATTCCGAGTATTCAATGCCGGCTTTGGTGATGATATTGGATAGCCCCACCCTTTCAACCAAAGACCTTTCAGTCGGAATTGGTGGGCACATCATTGCAACTTGTGATGATCTGAAATTGGAGCGAGGCAAGGTACTCGCCCTGATCGGAAAAAATGGATCAGGAAAGTCGACGTTTCTTCGAACCCTCGGAGGAATCTTGAAGCCGATTTCTGGAGAAATTTCATTTGGTGGAACTCCGCAAAAGGACGTCAAGATTGAGAAAATTGCCGCTTGGTTATCCCAAGAGGAACATCTCGAATTTTCTTGGTCAGTTAGAGAATATGTGTCCTTAGGGAGAATCGCCCAAAATTCTGGACTCAATCTTACAAAAGCGGATGAGGAAGCGGTCGATGAAGCAATTGAAAATACCGATTGCCAAGAGCTCTCAGTTCGTTTTGTTCATGAACTAAGCGGTGGTGAGCGCCAAAGGGTCAGAGTTGCGCGAGCACTTGCCCAACAAACTCCGCTCATATTAATGGATGAACCAACAACTCACCTCGATATCGAGCACCAAATTCAAATCTTGTGGCTGATCGATAAACTTGCCAAACAAGGAAAATCGATCATTGTTTCACTCCATGATGTCGTTCAGGCAAAGACAATCGGAACCCAATTCTTGTTGTTTAACAACTGCAAAGCATCAATCAGTGATGAGCTAAACAAAGAATTGCTCGAACAGACCCTGGGGGTCAAATTCGAGCAATTTGAAAACGGCGATTTTGCCGGATTAATCTTTCCTAATTTTTGTCGTACCACTGGGTAGACGGTGCAGAAGTGTTTGGCTTTGGTCGTTGAACCTTTTCGTCTGGCATCACAACGGTTGGCACCGCGGTTTTGAAGTTCTTACCGCCTTCGTCGCCTGCAACTCGACCTTGTGGCGTCGCAAGTTGAGGAGTACCCACAGTTTTGAGTTTGTCTTTCATGTCCTTCACTGCGGCAGATGTGTCGATCTTTTGATCCTTTGGCGGTTCTTGACGGGCTTTCGCCATTTCTCGTTCTTTGGCTTCTTGCTCCAACAGCGCTTGCTGTTCTTGCATACTCTTGCTGTAGTTCCCAAACGGCTTTGCGGCAATTGCAAGTCCGAGGACAGAGACAACCAGGACGCTAATGAGCATTATGGGTGGTTTCTTTCGTTTCATATTTTATGATTCCTATTATATAAGCTATTGTATTGGATAATTGTGAACGCAAATTTCAGACCAGGTAAACAAATCTTATGAAGGTTGCTATAGATGCCCGTCTTATTGGTGGGACGAGCACCGGCGACAGCACCTATTGGACCTGCTTTCTCCAAGCCCTGCTTGAAAAGCACCCGGACGTAGAACTTGTATGTATTTCTAACCAAGAAAAGCCAAAGAATGTTCCTTACATCAATAATATCACTTGGCATTTTGTTCCTGCGAGGTCTTCTCGGTGGTGGAGCATGGTCGCGTTTCCCTTGGCCGCCAGAAAACTGGGGGCTCAAATCCTGCATGGGCAATACGGAATAAGCCCCTTGGCAAAAAATGGAGTATCGACGATTCATGACGTATCCTTCATGGTGAACCCAACTTGGTTCACGAAAAGAGACGAAGCATTGCTAAGGACTGGTGTTCAAATAACATCGAAATCGGCAAAGCGGTTGATCACGGTCAGTGAAACATCGAAAGATGAGATTCTTCGATATTTTCCGAGTGCAAAAGGGAAAACTTTCGTCGCATTAAATGCCTGCCCGCCCTGGATAAAGAAAGCTCCGACTGAGAATGTGTTAAGGAGAATCGGTATCGAATCGGACTATCTCCTCACGGTCGGAACCAACTGGGCTAGAAAAAATATGAAGTTGGCGCTCGATTCAACCCTCACAGCCGCGAACGAACTTAACTTAAAATTGGTAATAACTGGTAAACAGGGTGCGGACTTAAAGGCAGACCACATTGTATCGACGGGCTATGTAGATACTGAAACCTTATCGGCTCTTTATTCCGGTTCGAAGCTCTTTTTGGCTCCAAGTCTCCATGAAGGGTTCGGAATAACCCTGCTTGAGGCAATGCGGTGTGAAACCCCCGTCCTATGCGGTCCAGGGGGTGCAATGCCAGAGGTCACGGGAACAGCTGGTTTTGTGATGCAAGATTACGATCCCGTAACTTGGGCAACTGCAATCGGTAAGTTGCTTCGTGATCCAAGTAAACTCAACGAACTCAGGACGAAAGGTATTGGGCGAGAGAAAGAGTTCACTTGGGCTCAATCTGCTGAGGCCCACTACAACGTTTATCGAGAAATGTTATAGCAATGGACGATCAATTCTTGGAACTCTTAGCAAATCCGAACGATCCGGAACGCCCCCGGCTCATTCGGTCGTATGACTATTTGATTTGTACTAAGACCGGATCAGGATTTCCAATTGTTGATGGGATTCCGCAATTGTTGCCAGAAAACGAAATTTCTGCGGACAAGATGAAGGAGCTATTGAAAAAATGAGTGAAATAAACCTAAAAGTCCTTGTCTTGCACGGACCAAACCTCAATTTGACCGGGTTTCGGGAACCTGATGTCTACGGAAAGAAACCCCTCGATGAAATCGATGACGATATTAAAGCCGAAGCCACATTGTTGGGCATTGAGGTTCGAATTCTTCAATCCAATTCTGAGGGAATCCTAATCGACACCATTCAAGAGCACCGAAGGTGGGCAGATGGGATCATTATCAACCCAGGCGGGCTTACCCACTATTCAATTTCTTTGCGAGACGCCCTAGCATCGGTACGACTTCCTGTTATTGAAGTTCATCTTTCAAATGTACATGCTCGAGAAGAGTTTCGACGCACGAGCGTCATTTCGCCGGTTACGGTGGGTCAAATAGTTGGATTCGGTGGCTTCGGCTATCAAATGGGATTGCGTGCACTCATTAATTTGCAAACGGAAGTCGTATAACAATGAAAACACAACTTGAAAGAATGAGAGACGCCATGGCTGCGGCAAATGTCGAAGCAGTCTTAGTAAGCAGCTCAACAAATTTATTCTGGCTAACCGGTTTCACCGGTTCATTTGGCTATGTCTTGTTAAGCGCAACCGATGCTCGATTTATCACCGATAGTCGGTACGCCGTTCAAGCCAAAGAACAAGTATCAAACATGCCGGTTGTTTCGTTTTCAACTCCAAAATCAGGAATGCAAGTTCTCAAAGAAGAGTTGGACTCCCTAGGGCTGACAAAAGTTGCCTTTGAATCTGTCTACGTAACTTGTGCCCAACTCACTCAGTTTCAAGAAAAAGTTGCTGGCGTAGAGTGGGTTCCGGCTGATGATCTTATCGAAAACCTGCGGATGATCAAGACACCGGAAGAGGTCAAGCTGATCAAAGATGCTTGCGCCTTGACCGACAAAGGTTTCGATCACATCAAGCGTCTGGTTCAAGTCGGAGTCTCCGAGTTTGAGATTCAACTCGAACTTGAGTTCTTTTTTCGACGAAACGGTGCAACATGTGCCTTCGATCCAATTATTGTAAGTGGTGCTAACAGCGCCAGACCACATGGCAAAGCTACCGAAAAGCCATTAGAGGATGGAGACTTGGTCACGTTCGATTTCGGCGCCAAACTCGGCGGATACTGTGCTGATATGACGCGAACCGTAGTTGTCGGACAAGCCAGCGATAAGACAAAGGAGATCTACAATACCGTTTTGCGAGCTCAAATGGCATGCCTCGAAATGATGAAACCAGGAGTTATTGCCGCAGACGTCGATGCAAAGGCTCGCGAAATCTTTGGTGAGAAGGGCTGGGCAGGCAACTTCGGTCACGGTCTTGGACATGGACTTGGAATCCTTGTGCACGACACCGGTCGCCTTGGTATCGGAAGCAAAACGGTTCTTGAACCGGGGCAAATTTGGACGGTCGAGCCCGGAATATATTTTGAGGGCTTTGGCGGTTGCCGAATTGAAGACGATGTATTAGTGACCGAAACCGGAATCGAGATATTCAATCACTCGACAAAAGAACTACTTGAGCTTAGCTAGTCGTCGGCATAGTTGATTATGGCTCGGCATTATTGTAAATTTGGGATTTTGATTTGAATCGCTAATTTCAAGTTTCAATCTATCACGTAAGTCGATGGTTGTTTCAATATTGACAACTGTCAAGAATAGATATTTTCAAGCGCATCGCTAATTTCATATGGAATTCGAAAAAGTTATGTTACAATAAAATTATCGGTTTTTCGGAGAAATCACAGAATGTCTAAATTTAATTCAAGACTTGCACTTGCTAACGTATTAGGGATTGGATTGGTGGCCAGCTCAATGGCACAAGTTTCGTCTGGCGGAGGTTCAGGAGGAGGTTCAACTTCAGAGTGGATCGCAAACTCTGTTAATGTTAGCGGAAAAACTAAGTATTACGTGCCTATGCAAGATTTAAACAGTTCCACTTATTCTGTGCACAAGTTCGAATATGATTGGGCGACACAAGTTTGGACGGAAAATGGTCATGCTCCGGACAATGCCGTTAGTCTTGGGGCCACTTGGTACTCACCGATAATACTTACTGGATTGAGTGAACAAGAAGGCACGATAAAAGTAACATTAACTTGGGCTGGTTCACCAGCAACGAGACCGGCCAATGTTTGGGTCAATATTTCCAGCAATGCTGAATGTGATGGCTCCTATGGCGCCTCTTATCTTGCAGACAACGGAATTGGAAGCACACCAACCATAACCGCGACCAGTGCAAACTGCGCTGGAGGAAAACTCAAAAAACTTCCTGTTGATCCAGCTACGGGCGTAGCCTCATATACTGTCCAAGTTCATGCCAAGGCGACGACAACCGGATACTCTGGGCATATGACAACAGGAACTGGAGCAACGATAACGCCGGATTCCAGGCGAATTGGCTTAGGTTCCATCAATTATAAGAAGGTTGATGATGTTGGTACAGTTCCATATGATATTACTTACCATATGTATGGTGGGGATCGCCGTCCAGGTGGAAATTATCCCATACTTCAAAATAGGCATATCACTGGTACATACCAAAAGGTTTCGCGCGTAGTAAATGAACCAATATTTAGCGACAACGTTACAATAAAGGGCAACTTTTTTCTAGGTTTAGCTCCTGACTACTGGTACCAAGAGTTTCAGCAATCGATTGGTGGTGCGCCAGTCAAGATTAAAGATGTTGGTTCTCTTAAAACCAGAATAGCATATCATGCTTCTTATTCAGGAGCCCAGTCCTCCGACTACGTGTTTTGGAACGCCACACATAATGAGGGAACTGGGAGTGGGACTATTAGCGCTGGAGTGGGTGCTACCGACAGTATTGAATCAGAGGTTGATACCGACTCAGGGCACAAAGAGTTAACTAAATCTGGTGGGGCTGCTCCGCCAATTATTAACTGGAGTCCAAAGTTGCAAGCTCGAGCTGAAAACGGAACCTTTACGGCGAAGTTTATGTTTCCTGACGGCGTTTCTGGCGATGCTTCTGTGTCATTTACATATAAATCACATCAAGAAAAAATAGCAACTTTAGCAGTTCAGAACGGATTGCCCAATGGACGAGACTCGTGGGAACCACTTGTTCCTTGGGAAAGTCATGGTGATTCTGCTGAATTAGTCGATCAGCAATTATCCGATTGGGTAGCAGTCGGGGCCTTTGCCGCATCGATAGTCGCAGCCTTTGCGACGGAAGGGCTTGAGCCAGCTTTGCTTTCAGTTGTTGTTGGTGGCGTGGGTAGTTGGCTTGATTCATCTCTGAATTCTCATTGTAGTTTGACAATTAATAAAAGTTTGGCCCATTATTGGGTACTCGAGTTGGATGGATGGGAAAGTCGTTACCCTGGAAAGTCCGATTCAGAAATTGCGCTTTTCGTTAATGAGTGGAAATGTGATGTCGCAAAGCACTATGAGATCAAGCCCATTCTTGCAGATCATTATGATGACGGCGGGTTTAGTAGTAGGGGGATTGACATGAAGTACACCTGTCTTACCGCCCCAGGGACCATTCCTGTTGGTGATCGCTTCTATCACTTTAGGATCGCAGCAGGCTCTGGAGGCAACGGTCAGTGATCTTTGCGTCATTGCTATTGATTGCTCAATCAAGTGGGTCTTACGTTCCTTATAAAGAAAGGATCAAAGCAATTGACGCTAAGTATGCCAAAATTATCTCACCACAAGTTTGTGGAGACCTCATTGCCAAGGAAGTTAGAACTTGGTACAAGAATATAAACAACACAAGTGACGAGGACTTGGTCGCTGCAGTTTACAAGTGCTATTATAAAAACTACTTTCTTTGCTTTCAGTTTGATCACGAGATGCGTGGGTGGAGCCGGGAAATCATAAAGTTTGCCCATCTGATCAAACCTTCCATAGAGAAGCAGATTTGTTTGGCGTACCTAGATCCGAATGATGAGGGATGGTTGGTTCCAAAATATGCAGAGTGGAAGGTTAGTGCAATTCTCGCAAGCATCTTAACTCGTAAATCTTCAATGTGGTGTTCGAAGCCAAGCCGATATCCAATATATACAGAGGTATACAATAAAGCGGCTAGCTTGCGCTCTAGGAGCAAAATCTTGGGTGAAGGACTAGACATTTCATTTGTTAACGCGCAATTTCAAGTATTTCACGAAAAGAAGTACATGAGACTTTACATAGATCGAACAAAGAAATATGTTTCGCACACTCCCGATCCAATCGCACACCAAGCTCTACTAGACGATGCAATATTAATGGAAAGCCTTCACTTCCCAAAGAATTAATTTGTTAATTGTCGGTTCGATTTCGTTTCTTTGCCAGCAGTGCCGAAGCGGTGCTTCCCGTCTTCGTCTCTGTTGGCACTGGGTCAATTGCCGGTTGCTCTTGCCGCTGAGGCGCCTGAACTTTAACGTCGGATAGGATTCCAGCAGTCGTTGTTGGTCCTTTCTCCCGAATGCTTGTCTTCGCTTGAACTCGTTGCTTCGCGCCCTTCAATCCTTGAATAGGAAGAGGCTCTTCAGCCTTAACTACCTTCTTTTTCCTTGTTTGGAGCAGTTCCTTAATCGGCACAACGATTCGTCGGGTCGCAATGTCAAGCGGTAAAACCAAGATCGAAAGCAAAATAAAGATTGGCCACAGTTCTGAAAGTGACTTGCCCTGAAGTTCGACTGGTCTGAAGATTTCCGAAGGCTTGCTCACTGCCTTACCTTTGGTTGACGAAGCCGTTTCAGTGAGTAATGGAGTATTTGGACGGAGCATTCGGTATTCAGCTGGATAAGAAACAGAAGCACCGGCAGTTGATACCCTTGATCCGCCTTTTCCATCTTTTTCGATGACGCTCACAATGTAGCTACCAACTCCACTGGTTTCCACTTCAGATTCGTATCTCCCTGGGCCGGTTTGACTAAGGATCAACTCCTTGCTGGTTCCATCAGGTGCGCCGATTCGCACCGGAGTTTCTGGAGCTGTCAGCGGGTTGCCATTCGGATCGCGTCCGATAACCACGATCTTCACTTTTCCAGCATCCTGTTTAATCTCCGTTTGATAGTTATTCTTTGGAGCCTGTCGTCCAACCGACCGTACCAATTGTGACCAGAACAGCCCAAATTCTGACCAAGAAACCCAATTCTTCGCCCATTGCGCTTTTGCATCACTGGTGAAGGCGAAAGTAGTCGCCAGTCCATTGTGTCCCGTCATCAGCAACGGATCATCTTTCTTAGTCTTAAGTAACACCTTTGACAGCGGCTTTGATTCCGTGAGACAATATGCCAAAAGGGGCGGCGCTCCACCGTCAAACACGCCGCTGATAGCTTCATCAAGTTGAGTGATCTTAGGAATAAATGCCCCTTCCTCAATTGCACTACGGCTCATTACGGCCGTATCCTGGGTGAAAATCGCGGGTAATTGAGCTCCCTTATTGGCAAGGTAGAACCTTCCACCACCAATCAGTGCAAGCCTCTTAAGGTTCGGAACGTCCTTTCCGTCACCTATCGCCACGACCGAAGTCGTAATTTTTTGACTCATCATGGTAGTAGCAACGTCATAAACACTATCCCAGTCGGTTGAGTCGGCACCATCAGCCAACAGTACAAAATGCCGCGTTTTACTTGGTTCCTTCGAAAGTATCTCAAAGGCTCTGGTGATGGTGGGTCGAATATAGATTCCTCCACCATTAATTGCGAGTTTTCTGGCACCATTGATTGCCGATTCTTTGTTCTCGGCAGATTGCATCGGCACAACCATTTCAATGCCGTTGCTGCTGCCACCAACGCCAACCCTGTCCATTGGTCCCAGCATCTTGATGGTTTCTTCCGCAGCTCGAGAAGCCAGCCGCACTTTTGGTTGTCCATCCTCAATCATTCCCATACTGCCAGAGCAGTCAGCCATGATCAAAACCGATGCACCCGCCAAGGACTTCTTTTGCCTGATGTTAAGGTCGACCGGCAAAGCTTCGATGACATTTGTGCCGTACCAGCCTCCCGGCAAAAAGGAGTCTTGACCCCCAACCATCGCGAGCCCAATTCCACTGTCTCTACTCGCTGTGACAATGGCATTCCGAATCGAATCAGGCACATTAGCCGCGTTGATATCATTCAAAATGATGGAGTCGTAGCCCTGGTATTGCTCTGGTCTAGTTGGGAGGCCACTCGGCCCTACAACATCCACTGAGATGCTGTTTCTTTCCAACGCTGTGGCCAAAGCCCGATCATCCATTTTGTCCTGAGCAATGAGTACTTTCGGCCGCCCTCGCACGTTGATGAACCCGGCTCCAACATTGTTCCTCGGATCAATATCTCCATTGGCTTCAAGAGTTGCCCGATATCTCTGCAATCCAATATTTTTGATTGTTTGAGGGAAAATGATCGAGTTTCGACCGTCATGGAGGTCTACAAGCTTTTCGGCAACAACGACCCCATCACGATCGAGTCGAACTTTGCCAGACTGAATTCCTTGCGAATCAATGTTTACTTTAAGCTCGAACGGTTCGCCTTCTTTGCCAGAGTCGGGTACTTCGACCGAAGACACAAGGACTTCCTTAGTACCAACATTTTGACCAAGAGAGACCACATCAATGCTGACATTATCGAGTCCGGCGACTTGAGCTGCACCTCTTAGATCACCCTGCGTCTCGTTACCATCTGATAAGAGGACGATTCGCTTCGCCTTCCCTTCCGGAAAGGTCGCGAACGCTAGCCTAACTGCTCCCGCAATATCGGTCGTTGAACCTGCGACCCTGGATTCTATTCGTCGGACAGACCTCCTACCACCCGGTGCCGATTCAATCGATGCATTTCCGGCAAATACAATGATTGCTGCTTGATCAGTATCTGGCATTTTCGAAAGCGCTTCATCAATAAATTGTTCTTGCTTTTCACGATCTCTATCTCGTATCGAATCGCTACGATCGACTAAGAAGACCGTACAAGTTCCTTGATTGTTTCGGTAAATCTCTGGTCCCGCAAGGGCAATAACCAAAAG
>Ga0194055_10001278_pt1 | contig 20509 bp, 20 predicted proteins | sample SepL449m_MetaG_FD_155482 | JGI IMG/M metagenome (GOLD analysis project Ga0194055, IMG submission 155482) | Anoxic zone freshwater microbial communities from boreal shield lake in IISD Experimental Lakes Area, Ontario, Canada - Sep2016-L442-9m | ecosystem: Environmental > Aquatic > Freshwater >...
CGTCGGAGCACGAGGCGACTATTTGAGTTGTCATAAGAAAATTCAGCGTTGGTTCGCGGAGCGAACCACGACTTTCAGGCACCGGCCCCGCTAAAATCGTTACCCGCGTTGGGTGGCACGCTCACTCATTTCGCTGCCCCTCCCGTGTTGATGGTGGCAAAAACGTGGGGCTGGGATACGCAATTTATGCTGACACACTTTGGCTGGCGGGCCGTGTTGAGCACCATTGCATCCACAGCGATCGTGTCATTGATCTTTCGGAAAGAATTGCTGTCGGTCGAACCCGCCGAAAGCCGTAGCGGACGCGTGCCAGTCTGGCTGACGATCCTGCACCTGATGATTCTGGCCGCCGTCGTCATGTTCGCTCATCATCCAGACGTGTTCTTCGGTGTCTTCATGCTGTTCCTGGGGCTGACGACGGCGACGCACGAATATCAAGACTCCCTGAAGTTGCGCGAGGGATTACTCGTCGGATTCTTTCTGGCGGGACTGGTCACACTCGGCAGCCTGCAGGAGTATTGGCTACGACCGCTGATCACCAACCTCAATGGATCCCTGTTGTTCTTCGGAGCCACGGGGCTGACTGCAATCACCGACAATGCGGCATTGACGTACCTGGGTTCACTGGTCGAAGGACTCAGCCCTGAACTGAAGTATGCCTTGGTAGCGGGTGCCGTCACGGGTGGTGGGCTCACTGTCATTGCCAATGCCCCAAACCCGGCCGGTGTCGGAATTCTGCAGTCTGCGAAGGCCTTTGGCTCCGACGGCATCAGTCCCCTGGGACTCATGCTGGGTGCGCTTTTGCCAACATTCGTCGCGGTCGTTTGCTTCTGGTTCCTCTGAAGTATCTGGACACGGAAGACGCGGATGGATCGGCGGCGATGATCGATCGGCGATCGAATTGCTCTGTCTGTGGATGACCGGTAGGATTCTGCGGAATCGTTCCTGAGTTTCACATACTTGGAGTCCATTATGGCCGATCAATCGATTTCGCATGAATCAGCGGGCTTTTCGCGTCGGGCAGTCCTGGGTTCGGCATTAGCTGCGGCGGGAACAGTGGCAGCGCTGCAAGGGCCGTTTGGATTGCCTGCAATTGCCGCAGCAGACGTTACTGCCAAGCCAGGCAAACGCTACGCGATGAAGAAATCGATCAACCAGTGGGCGTTTCCCTATCCCGACAAGATGTCGATCGAGCAATGTCTGAAACTGGCCAAGGCCGCCGGGTTCGACGGGATCGAATTGAATTATGACCTCGATAACGACCTGTCACCGAAATCCGGTACTAAAGAGTACACGGCCATTCGTCAGATGGCGGACAAGATCGGGATCCAGATCAGCGGGATCTGTTCGTTCCTGTTCTGGCCTTATCCGTTCACGAGTCATGATCCCGCCAAGCGCGCACGGGCACTGGAATTGGCTGGCCTGATCGCTCAAGCCGCTCATGACCTTGGAACCGAAAATGTCCTGGTCGTTCCGGGGGCGGTCCATATTCCCTGGCGGACCGATTACGAACCGGTCGCCAATGATCTTTGCCTGTCACGTGCCAAAGAAGCGATCGGCAAATTGATCCCGGCGGCGGAAAAGCTGAAGGTCAATCTGAATATGGAAAACATTTTCTTCAACGGTTTCCTGATGACGCCAATGGAGATGAATGAGTTCGTCGACAGCTTCCAGAGTGACCGGATTCATGTTCACTTCGACACCGGGAACATCATGCAGTATCAGTTCCCGGAGCATTGGATTCCAATTCTGGGGAAGCGAATCAAGAACGTTCATCTGAAGGAATTCACAAAGAAGGGGACGGATTCCTCGCTGGAGTCATTCCGGCCGCTGCTCGATGGAACCACAAACTGGCCCGCCGTGCTCGATGCGTTCGAAAAGATCAACTACAAGGGATACCTGACGTTCGAATACTTCCACCCGTATCAGCATTGGCCGGAAGCGCTGGTCTATCAGACCGCCGATTCACTCGATCGAATGCTGGGCATCAAGTAGCCAATCGATCGAAGCTCGCTGACGAATTCCAATTTGTAACTTCACGAATTTCGGTACGAATCAGCGTATTCGATGGAATACCCCGCGAGGAATGTGGATCTGATGTGTGTTGTGTTTCACATCTGTCGACATTCCTCGACTTCACCGGGGTGATAACATCATGGTGCTTCTTCGTGTCTGGCGACACATTTTGCTGTTGTGTCTGTTGATCCTGATCAGCGGTTGTGGAACTGCCCCATCGGGTCCAAAAGCCGCCCCTCAGGTGCAGGTCCCCCAGCCACCTCGCGTGGGCGCAGATGCTGCAGGGGATGGGCCGCCGGTCACGGTGGAACGAAAGATCATCTATACCAGCCGAATCAGTGTCGTTGTCGAAGACATGGAATTGGCACTCAAGCGACTTCAGGAATTGTTCAAGCCCATTCAAGACTCAGGTGGCTACCTGGCTCGTCAGGAGATCTCTGGATCGAAAGGGTTTCGTCGCGAGAGTTCATGGACAATTCGCGTTCCACTGGCAAAGTTCGACGGATTTGTCGCGGATGTTGAGGCCATTGGTGAACTACAGCAGCACCTTCGCGAAGCCCAGGATTTGACGGATGCCTATGCCGATCTGGATGCCCGTCTGCGCAATAAGCAATCGAGTGAAAAGCGGTTGCTGAGTCATCTGGATCGGACTGCGGAATTGAAAGATACTCTGGAAGTCGAACGCGAATTGTCGCGAGTTCGCGGTGAAATTGAGCAGATGCAGGGGCAACTCAATCTTCTGAAGAACAAGACAGACCTGGCGACCGTGATCGTAACGCTCCACGAAATCGTCAACTATACTCCCGCAACGACACCGGCATTTTCAACAGAGATTTCACGGACATTTGAGTCGTCGTGCAAGTCTCTTATCACCATGGCGAAGGGATTCTTTTTGGTAGCCGTCGGATTGACTCCGTGGCTTGTCATTGTTGTCACTTTCCTCGCCCCGATCCTCATCATCCGCAGACGAATTTCGCGAAAGTGATCGGTCTTCATTCCAATCAGACACTGGGATCAGCGGGCGACCTGATAGCAGATTAACTCTGCTGGAGTTCGCACATGCAGTCGTCCTCTGGAAAGGACTGGCTGTACGAAGTCCAGCAGATTCAGGGTCGGCTTCCAGACATCGTGTGTTTTTACTTCCCCTCGTACGCGGCATCCTTCGGGATTTGCTTCAATCAATCGCAGTCGCGGATAGCTGCGAACAAATAGCAGACCATCTGCGAGTGTCAGCGCGACCCCCGCACGGTATCCAGGTTCGCTCCAGATCATTTTGCCCGTCGCCAGTTCCAGGCAGGTCAGGTTGAGCATTGATTCACTCGCGACCTGTTCATCTGCTCCCCGAATTTCGCCTGTGAAACCATACAGATAACCGTTGTGATGTCGAAACTGATGGACACCACAATAGGTTTCCAGGTCCTTTTTCCAGAGAGTCGTTGCTGATTGTTCGGGAACCTTGCGATCGATGGTGACCAGGCTTGATCCGTCATTGTCGGCCATGTTCAGGATGTGGTGATTCAGGATCAGCGGAGACGGGATCGTGGTTCCGCGCGCATCAGGGCGGACAACGGGGAACTTCCAGACCTCGCGTCCATCACGAATGCGCAATGCTTTCAGTTCACAATTGGCAGAAATCACGGCGCACAGGTCGCCAGCGAATTCTGCGATGGAAGGAGTCTGACCTTCGCCCATTCGAGCTGGCCTGTGATGCGGTTCGCGAAACGTCCAGACGACATCTCCCGTCAACGGGTCCAGTGCCTGAAAGATGACGTCGAATCCAGCCGTTTCACGGTCAGCATCAAGCCCACGACTCGCATCACTTGCGCCGTCGCCGTACCACAGCAGCAATTTCCCTTCGGCGACAATGGGCGAAAAGGAATATCCCTTTTCACCCGAAGGATTGAAGGTATCCCAGAGATTTTTCTTCCACAGAACCTTTCCAGAATGACGATCAAGACAGTGGCAATGGCCAATCGCGCCGATCGTATAAAGTCGATCTCCCCAGACGCAGGGCGATGATCGAAAACCGCCGCGAGCCCAACCAATATTCTTTTCCCAATAGGGACCGACTTCGTAGGTCAATGACCAGCGTTGTTCACCAGTCACGGCGTTCAGGCAGGAGATGGTTTCAGCCGATCCACGGGTTTCTTCGGTAGCACAGACATACAGGTCGTTATCAACAACGACGGGTGAAGACCAGCCCGGTTTGACGGAGACTCGCCAGAGAACATCGGGCCCGTTGGCGGGCCATTCGCGCCGCAGGCCCTGTTCTGGCGATGTGCCGTTGCCGAGCGGGCCGTGAAAGTTTGACCAGTCCGTCGACGCCGGTTTTTCCTGGCCATCTGCGAACGAGTACATCACTCCGGTGCATTCAACCGCGAAAATCAAAACCAGAATATATGACGGGCGAGATTTCATGATGATGGATTCTCAAGGCCTGATTCAGATCTGACGAGTTTTTCAGGCGAAACTTTACCCTGCATTCGGGGTTTACATTGCAGGGGAAAAACGAAGGGCTTCAGCGAGCGAAATCGCGGGGCAAATTCATCTTCCCTTAAGGGGCTGTCGCCTATAATGTTTGCGTGTGGTTGTTTTCTGGCTGGCTTCGGCGCGGCAGTTGCCGACAAAGTGGTGTCTCAGGTTGCCTACGTGGCCTGTGATGATGGACTGGCGGCAGTGGAGAGACTCAAATGAATCCTATTCTGGCGTATCTTGATCCGGGAAACGGCAGTCTGATTCTACAGGCATTGGTTGGTGGATTCAGCGGTTTTGTAGTGCTGGGGCGGTACTTATGGAATCAATTCATGGCTCCGAAGCCAGTCCCGTCAACAGTAACCCTGTCGGAAATCCGGGAAGTCCAAACCCAGACCTGAGTTATGATTCAGGTTCGTTCCGTGATCGGAAATCACGAGTGTTTCTGCAGCACGGTGAGGTCTACCGTGCACTGTCGCCACAGGCGCAGAGGGATTGGCACAGAGTTTCGCAGCAGCCCTTCTTTGAGCAGCTTCTCTCGAAGGGTTCGGTTGTCCGAACCCGTGAATTGTCCGATGAAGTAGCGGCGCAATTCGAACTGTCGGCATCTATAGCTGCCATCCTTCATCACGATCGTATTCCATTCGTTTCCTATCCATACGAATGGTCGTTTTCGATGCTTCGATCAGCGGCGATCCTGCATCTTGAGATCCTCAGTGAGGCGATCGAAGTCGGAACGATTTTGAAGGATTCATCCCCGTACAACGTTCAGTTCCGCGGATCTCGACCTGTCTTTATCGATATTGGATCGTTTGTTACACATGGCGAGAATGAACCTTGGACAGGGTACCGACAGTTCTGCGAGCTGATGTTGTTTCCACTGCTATTGCAGGCTTACCGCAAGATCGATCTGCAGCCGATCTTGCGAGCACATCTGGATGGAATTTCGGCAAGCCAGTTTCTGCGACATCTGTCGTGGCGGGATCGCTTTCGACCAGGCGTGTTCACACACGGCTGGCTGCAGTCATTACTTGAACGCCAGACAAACGCATCACAGGCGGACACCGTCGGGGGCTTGAAGTCCAGTGGGTTTGACCGACGACTGATTCAACAGAACCTGCGCAAGCTGACCGCACTCCTGCAGCAATTGAAGTGGCATCCGGATGCGACTCAGTGGTCGCATTACCGCCATGAACTTCCTCATGTTGTCCAGGACCTGGAAGTGAAGTCCAACTTTGTTCGCGGGATCTGTGAAAAGCACCCTCGATCGCTGGTCTGGGATCTGGGCTGCAACGACGGGCATTTTTCCAGGATTGCCGCGGACCATGCCGACTATGTCGTCGCCATGGATCAAGATCATGGATGCGTCGAGCGCCTGTATCTGGAACTTGCGGCAAACGCCGGAACCCGCGGTAATATCCTGCCGCTACGGATCGATCTGCTGAATCCGTCACCTGCTCAAGGCTGGCGAGGTCGCGAGCGAAGTCGACTGGAAGATCGCGGACACCCCGATCTTGTCCTCTGCCTGGGCCTGATTCATCATCTGGTCATCGCGGGAAACATCCCGTTGCCCGAAGTCGTCGACTGGCTCGCGAGCTTGCAAGCCGAGGTCATCATCGAGTTCCCCAGCAAACGCGATCCGATGGTACGGGGCCTGTTGCGCAACAAGGCAGACCAGTACGACGACTATTCGCTGCCGGCTCTGGAAGCGGCCCTGCAGGAATCCGGCCTGAAAACTCGAAGCCGAACAGCACTCCCGTCCGGAGAGCGAACGCTGTTGTATGTCACTCCGTGAACCGGCATTCACCGGACGCTGTTGCCACGACTCCCAAATCGCTCTCAATCTGGGGGCGACACCGTGCTCTGACCCACTCTGGGCCTCGAGCCAACGATTGGACCGATTCCATTTCAGTCGAGCGGAAGTTTACAATTTTGAGCCAGTTCATTTCGAGTACATTTTCATCATCGAAATGAGGAACACTCATCTCCGCTGATTTCCACTGATCAGCCAGAGAAACAAACGGCTTTCACGCCATACTGGTTCGAAGAATACTGGTTCGAACCATATTGGGGGCTCGCTTCCTCGTGTTCGGGATCAGCGTGAATCAGCGGCGATCAGTGTTCCAAATCTCGTCCTTTCCTCTAGAAAGGCGCAGTCCAAACTTCGTCCACCAACTCTGGCATCCCGCCGCGATGCGCTTGTCGTGCGACTTATGATCCGGGGGTTTTGCTGCGATGCAACCGCTGCAACCCACTCTGCTTCGGTTTGTGACACCTTTGGCGTCTGGAACCCGATTGTCGGGTTCCAGCGAAACGGCCGTGGATTGTGGAGTCTTCGCGCTGACCACGGTATCTTTGTCGAGGCTCTGAAATTGGGTCTTGAAAACCGAATTGGTCTTGTCATCGACTTCCCCTTGAACATCTGGAGTGACAACATGTCGACATCATTCAATCGTCGCGACTTTCTGCAGGCGACAGCCGCTGGCATGGCCGTTGCCGCTATTGGCGCAACCGCACGCGCTGCTGAAAAAGACCCGTATCTTGGCCTGAAGATGGGGATTCAAAGCTACTCCTTGCGTGAGTTCAAAAACGAAGCGGCGCTGGAACACACCAAGACCTTGGGGCTGAAGTACTGGGAATCGTTTGGAAGTCACCTGCCGATTACGGCGGTTCCTGCTCAGATCCAGGCTCACAAGGACCTGCTGGCCAAGTATGGTGTCACATTGATTTCGTACGGGGTGTTGCCGTTTGATGAAAACGAAAACCCGGCGCGCGAACGATTTGAATTCGCCAAGGCCATGGGGATCAAGTCGATCAGCGCCGATCCCAAGCCCGACAAGGCAACGTTTGATCTGCTCGACAAACTCTGTGCCGAATACGATGTCGCCATCGCCATTCATAATCACGGCCCCGGGCATCGCTACAACAAGATCAGCGACGTCGAAAAGGTCGTCAAAGACCGACATCCCAAGATTGGTGCCTGCGTGGATACCGGACACTACCTGCGCAGCGACGAAGATCCTGTGGAAGCGATCCAGCGCCTGGGCAAGCGAGTTTTCGGCTGCCACCTGAAGGATGTAAAGACGACAGAAGTCGATGGCCGAAAGCAGAAGCAATTCAAGATCGCAGGCGAAGGAGACCTGAAGGTAGTCGAATTGCTGAAGGCACTGAAGAGCTTGGATTACCAGTATTGCCTGGCGATTGAATACGAAGAAAACGCGAAGAACCCAATGCCGGACATTGAAGCCTGTTTGAAGCATGTCCGGGAATGTGCCGCCAAGGTCTAGATTCTTTCATCTTGAAATGATCGTGACATGCTCGCAGGTTTTGGCGAGAGCGGCCGTTGCGGTTTTCGAACGGTCGCTCGATGTGGGTTGAGGGAACTCCCCTCATTAGAGTCGAAGGAAGAGTTATGACGGGTTACACGGTACACACAGGGTCCAACGACAAATTCTCGGCAGGATGGGATCAGATCTTCTCCAACGGGGAAAAGCCTGCCAAACCCGCCAAGAAAGCCAAGCAGAGCAAGAAAGCCAAGGCTGAAGCGAAAGCCGAGGCCAAGGCTGAAAAGGGAGCGAAGAAAGGGACTCGAAAAGGGAAGTCTGGTAAATAGGGTAAACTTTGCTTCAAATGCGAATTCTGCGGTCGATGTCGGCTGAAGTCTCTTCCGTGCTGCGACTTCTGGTACATGCACGGCGGGGCTGCCGCCGATAATTCCGGTGCGACAGGACTTTCCCTAATATCCCCAATCGCCGGAATTGGAGGCTGACGACGTGAGCGAGCATGAATACGAAGAGATTTCTTCGGAAGAAGTCGACCGAGTGGTCGCGGCGCTGGAACTACTGAGCGAATCAGTGGCCAGCGAAACCATCAAGTCGATCCTCGATGGTTGCTCCAGCGAGATCTACTACCTGGTCTACGAAGACGAGGAAGGAATGAGCGAAGCGGCCTGAGGTTTCAGGGCTTCCAACAGACCGACAATTCGACGCAGCATTCCGGCGATCGCCGGCTTTGAAGGGTAATACCCTCCCACGGACGGTGACGAGCCGAGCCGTTTCCATAGAGCAACCTCCGTCAGGATTCATCCTGACGGAGGTTGTTCGCGTTTGTGGGGTGATGAGTTGAGCTGTCAGTTTTCAGCGATCAGCTGTCGACTCGGCAATGTTCGGCGCGGGTCTCCTGACCCCGCCGAAACGACCGACCGTAGGTCTCCTGTTCGGATGATTTGATGGCCATCGCTTTTAGAAAACTGAACGCTGACAGCTGATCGCTGACAGCTAGTTTGCAAACGACATTTTCCCGGTTCCAGTCCGCGAAACCATTGGAACCCGCGCCATTCGAAGGTATTGCGGATATCATGCCGCAGAGCTTTTTTCGGGGCGATGGCGACAAATCTGAGTGAACAGAAAGGAACACGGAGACTCTCCGTACCTCCATGGTCATGTGTAAACTTCCCTGTTGGATATTGCTGGCGGGATGCCTGCTGTGTGGACTCGGCTGTGGTGGCACCAAGCCGACTCAACCGGCGACCGCTGTGGACGCTACCAAACCGACGGATAAGCCCCCGGCAGCCAGCACGAATACGGGCACAACTTCGTCCATTCCCAAGATCGAAGAGGACTCCGCAGCGGCGGCCGTCCTGACGACGCTGAAGGGACTGGAAGCCGGGAAACTTGCTGAAGCCTATGACTTTCTGCCCGGTTCCTATCAATCAGATCTGGATGGATTGCTGCATGATTTCGCTGGCAAAATGGATCCCGAAATCTGGTCCCGGCTGACGGGTGCGGCTCGCAAGACGATCGCGTTTCTCAAGTCCAAAAAAGAGTTCCTGCTGGAACTGGACCTGTTTCGTAATCGCCCCGAAGCCGAACCGTATCGACAGCATTGGGATTCCACTCTGACGCTGCTGACATCGTTGGTCGAAGACGATGCGAGTGACCTGGCAAAGCTGAAACAGATCACACTTCGGTCGCTGTTGCCCGGAAAATCGTCAGCAGGGACACTCGATGTCCTCGGGCAGGCGATTGGTGCAAATGTTTCCCGGCAATTCGCAGGAGTCACCGTGACACCGGTTCGGACCAATGGAGCCGAGCAGGTCGTTGCCATCCGAGGCCCGCATGACGATAAGCCGACAGAGTTTGTTTACGTCAAGCACGATGGCAAATGGTTGCCAAAATCGCTGGTCGAACGCTGGGACGCTGGAATCAAGGAAGATCGCGAATGGCTGGCGCGACTGCCGGAACGAATCAAGGCGATCAAGCCAAAGCTTTTGGATGCCCTGTCGCAGGCTGATGAAGTTCTGGACCAGTTGCAGTCGGCCGCGGATAAACAGCAGTTCGAACAAGCGGTCGGCCCGGCGATCCTGCAAATGGCCTCGGCCTGGCCTGGCATGGTGTCACTGTTCCGCCAGACGGTTGCCGGGCAGGAGGAAATGTCGCAGTTGTCGATCAAGATCAACCGTGAGCTGACAGAAAGCGAACTGAGCAAACTGGTCGCCAATGTCCTGAAGCCGCTCCGGGAATCGGGCAGCAACTACACGTTGCTGGCCAACGACGGTCGGACGTTGTGTCGCATCACTCATGTCAGCGATGTCGCGAAACTCCGTCAAAGCCTGGCGACTCATTTTTCGCTCCCGATCGATGATGTGCCACTGGATCGCGATGAAGCGACCATCCAGATTAAACTGACTCCCTGAACCTCATTCTCCTGATGGTTTTCATCGCATGCGAAACGCCATCCTCGCCCTCGCGCTCTTCCTGACGACATCACTGATGTGGTCGTATGCCGTCGATCCCGTTCCACCCAAAACGGTGACGTTTCCTGATCCCGTGAATACGGAAGCGGATGTCAACAGCAAAGCACTTCCCCCCGAGGATGCGGCCAAGGGGTTTCGAGTTCCCGACGGCTTTCAGGTAGACGTTTTTGCCGCAGAACCGGATGTCCAGAATCCGATCGCAATGGCCTGGGATACTCGCGGGAGGTTGTGGGTTGCCGAGAACTACACGTACGCCGATCGCAATCTCAAATTTGACCTCAGCCTGCGTGATCGCGTGTTGATTCTGGAAGACACCGATCACGATGGCCGGTTCGACAAGCGGACCGTTTTTACGGACGACGTACAGATGCTGTCCAGTGTCGCGATTGGTTGTGGCGGCGTCTGGCTGATGACTCCGCCTCAATTGATTTTTATTCCGGATCGCGATGGAGACGACAAGCCGGATGGAGCTCCGATCGTGATGCTCGATGGCTTCACCCCTGCCACCGACAACCATCATACGTTTGCCAATGGATTGAAATGGGGGCCCGATGGCTGGCTTTATGGACGCTGTGGAGCCTCCAGTCCGGGACGGCTTGGTCCACCCGGTACACCCGACCAGGACCGAGTTCCTCTGTTCGGTGGAATCTGGCGGTATCGTCCTGACTTCAGTCTGCTTTTTCCGAGGCCTGCGGATCAGAAGGAATCGACTGCCCATCCTTCAACATCCATGAAACCGATCGTCGAAGTTCTCTGTCATGGAACCACCAATCCCTGGGGCCACGACTGGAATGAGAACGGCGATGGCTTTTTCATCAATACGGTCAATGGTCATCTGTGGCAGATCATTCCGGGAGCTCATTATCGTCGGCCACACAGTGAAGATCCGAATCCGCACGTGTACATGACGATTGATACTCACGCCGATCACTACCACTGGGATACTGGCAAGGATTGGACCGATTCACGAAAAGTTACGGGCGAGCACGATCGACTGGGGGGAGGCCACGCTCACAGCGGCGCGACGATTTACCTGGGTGACAATTGGCCGGATTCGTATCGCGGTCGCCTGCTGACGCTCAACCTGCATGGTCGTCGAGTCAACGTGGAGCGGTTGGTTCCCGAAGGGGCTGGATACGTTGGGCAGCACGAACCTGACATGCTGCAGTCCGCAGACCCATGGTTTCGGGGGCTGGATCTCAGTTACGGTCCCGATGGTGCTGTCTACATTCTCGACTGGAGTGATACAGGGGAATGTCACGAACACACGGGTGTCCATCGCAAGTCAGGCCGGATCTTTCGAGTCCACTACAACGGGGGTCAACAACTTCCTGCGAGCGTTTTTCCAGATGACCTGAAGGATCTGGATTTGAAAGCTCTGGTGGCATTGCATCGCCATCGCAACGAATGGTTCGTCCGCCAGGCCCGACGAATCCTGATTGATCGCATTTTGATGTCACCTGACGCGACACTTCGAGCCGCGATCTGCTTCGCGTTGGAAAAGCTGTTCGAAAGCGAATCTGATACGATCGTCAAACTGCGATCGCTGCAAACATTGTTTGCTATCCATGGGACAACCGAAAAAAATCTCCTGGATCTCGTCCGTCACCCGGATTCGCAGATCAGCGCCTGGGCGATTCGGATGCTGACCGATGCCTGGCCGCTCGATACGATCATGGGATCGTCGCATCCTGCCGCGACATCCTGTGCGTATTCCGAATTGTTGATCGAGAAATTGATTCTAACGGCGACGGATAATCGATTGTCATCAAGACGACTGGCCCTCGCATCGGCGCTGCAACGGCTACCGGTGAACCGCCGCCTCAAATTGGCGACTGCGCTGGCCGCACGAACGGAGGACGCCAGTGACCACAATCTGCCGCTGATGGTCTGGTATGGATTGCTCCCCGTTGCGAAAACCGATCCAAATGGTTTGGCGCGATTCGCCTGCAACAGCCGGTTTCCCATCCTGACGCGACTGGTCGCACGTCGACTGGCCGAGATGATCGATGAACAACCGCAGTCGATCGAAATACTGCTGACGGGGACTCGACCCGAATCACTGCCGGATCTTTTCAAAGGGCTCACTGAAGGGTTTGCAGGACGGCACAAGATGAAAGCTCCATCGAACTGGCCTGCCGTTCAACAACAGCTTGCCTCTTCAAGTGACGACAAGCTCAAAACAATGGTGCGCGACCTGAGTGTTTTGTTTGGCGTTGGACGGGCCTTGGAGCAGGTTCAGCGAGTTGCTCTGGATGGCAAAGCGGATCTGGCCGCCAGACGATCGGCTTTGCAGACGTTGATCGACAACCGGGCTCCCGAGCGGCGAAAAATCTGCGAACAACTGCTGAGTGTCCGCTACTTGAACACCACGGCGGTTCGAGGCCTGACGGAGTTCGATGATCCGGCGATCGGTGACAAGCTGGCCAAAAGCTATCGCAGCTTCTTTCCGTCGGACCGTCCGGCGGTTATCGACGCCTTGGTGACTCGCCCGTCGTTTGCGGAAGCATTGCTGGAGCAAGTCGCGGCTGGCAAAATTCCTCGGGGTGAAGTGACCGTCCTGCACGCTCGCCAGATCCGCAGTTTCAACAATGCGAAGCTCACGGAACGACTGAATTCGATCTGGGGTGAACTCCGTGATTCTCCTGCTGACAAGCAGCAATTGATCGCACAATTGAAATCACAACTGACTGCCGAGGTCTTGCAACAGGGAGACAAGAGTCAGGGACGGGCGACGTTTGCGAAGTCGTGCGGAAACTGTCATCGCCTGTACGGACACGGTGGCCAGATCGGCCCCGATCTGACAGGTTCCGGTCGACACAATCTGGACTATGTGCTGATCAATCTGGTGGACCCCAGTGCCGCCGTGGGTGCCGACTATCGCCTGTCGACAGTGGCGTTACATGATGGCCGAGTCCACAACGGAATCATTGCATCGCAGACTGAAAAAATGGTGACGCTGCAGACCGCCAAGGAGCGTCTGACGATCAGTCGATCCGAAATCGATGAAATCGTCCCGTCATCATTGTCATTAATGCCGGATGGTTTATTGCAGCCCCTGACTGCAGAACAAATCCGTGATCTGGTGGCATACCTGATGTCACCGACGCAGGTTCCTTTGCCACCAGAGAGTCCTTGAGACCGGGTTGTCTCATCACATCGTCGGTACGTGCTTTCGCGGTCCACTGACAAACTCGCAGTTGCTCGCGATATACCGCAATTGAAAATCGTGGGCAGATGTCACACCGATCCTGCGCGTGATCTGAATCTCGATGGCACTGTCTTCGATGGCACTTTCAAGAGGTGCTGATTCGATCCAGATGCGACGGCCTCGTGTCAGGTCCCATCCGTCCAGTTGCCGGTCAACAGCGAATGCTTCACACAATCGGGCCGGACCGCGAGCCAGGTCGATCAAAGAACTCTGGCGGCGCAACAGCATGAGTTCGATTCCCAAGACTGGTTGAACCGCGCGAATCAGAACGGCACTGGCGACCCCGCGTGTCTCGGTCACCGCATTCAGACAGTAGCGCCCGTGGATCGGGTAAACGTAAAGTAAGCCCGCGCGTCCAAACATGGTGGCATTCTTGCGAGTCTTGCCACGATACGAATGCGAGGCGGGATCGTCTGTCGCAAGGTACGCTTCTGTCTCCACGATCATTCCGGAACAAACGCCGTGCAATGTTCTTCGGACGAGGTGCTTCCCGATCAGTTCCGCAGCGACAACTTTGGGATTTCGCTGCACAACTGTCCGGCTATAAGTCGAACAGCGTCAACTGCTTATGTGGTTGGTTATCTGAGTTCGGTGCTTTTTCGGTGGTCAGGGCCTGAAATATAGGGGTTTTCTCGAAAAGTGAGAGGCTAAAAATTTGCAAAATTTGGGACAGGCTGCGATCCACTTTCAGCTCTCGTTTGACGATTGCCACGAGTACGTAGGTACTGATCGCGATCCAAACTTGCGTCTTCACCGCGTTCTCGCTTGTGCCGAAGAACGCCTTGATTCGGAGGTTTTGCTTGATCCATTTGAAGAACAGTTCGATCTGCCATCGCGACTTGTACAACCTGGCGACCGTCAATGCCGGGATCGTGAAATTGTTCGTGAGGAACACAAACCTCCTGTCGGATTCGGCATCGTGGTAGGCCACGCGTCGCAGAGCATCGGGATAGATGCGCGACGACTTCACCCCTGCCAGTACGATAGTCTGATCGCTGCGAAGACCGGTTGTTTTGTCGACCTTGCGGCTCACGCGACGCGTGTAGTCGAGGTTGGATTTGGCGCGTGTGACGAAGAAGGCGGAGAGATTGGTAAAGCGCCGCAGCCTCGCGAAATCGACGTAGGCTCGATCCATCACATAGAACGCGCCCGGTTCGATCGGCAAATGGTCGAGGATCTTGACATCGTGGATTTTCCCGTGGGAAACAGACACAAACGTGGGAATATTGCCCCGCAAGTCCAACAGCGTGTGCAACTTGACTGCGGCTTTGCGTCGGCGAAACTTGGCCCACGGAAAGAGCGTTATGCACAGGTCGATGGTCGTCGAATCGAGCGCGTACACGGTCTCTTCGAGCATTACCGCCAACGCGTCGTCCGCATACAACTGACGAGCCTGACCAATCAAGACTTGGGCAAAGTCGGCGTATATCCGCCAATCGTGAACCTGATTGGCATCGGCCAGAGTACTCCGCGAAATGCGTCCCCGAAACCCCGCATGATACAACTTCGGCCCCATCGCACGAAGACAGGTTTCGATGTCGCGCAGGCTCTCCCGAAACGTGAGTTGTGCGAACGCCAAACACAAAAACTGATCGCGGCACGAGAAGCCTCGCTGCCGACTGTCGCCCCCGTACCGACGCACGCAAGTGTTGAATTCGTGCCGCGGAAGAAACTCCATGAGCTGCGAAAAAACGAATTGCCCCGACAACATTTGTCAACTCCCACCGTCCGGACGGTGCCGAAAACGGTTGATTGTGACAAGTCGAGCTGAGATCGTGCGCGCTCATGTTTTGACGCAAACCCTAATTTGATTACACGTTTCTACGAATTCCAAAACCATTAGCCGGACACTTGTGTTTGCCAACCATGAATTTGATCAAGGCAAATTCACCGGTGAGGCTCCAGATCTGAATCAGCCACAGACTAGCGACAATCACAATTCCCGGCCACAGTCGTAGAGCAGTGGTTGGGCTCTGCAGAGGACTCTGAGATTCAGAAACTGACACGCTGCTCATCGAACACCCCATGACACGATCGCGGGTTTTGCGTTTCCGCGCCCTGTGGCACGTACGACGACGGTGCACATCTTCGCAGGAATGTCGCGGCAATCAATGGCAACCTGAAGTTTGCCAGTTGCCTTTGCAAGTCGGAAAATCCGTCAACGGATCTCGATGTCTGAACTGGCATACTCGAGCTCGGCATAAAGTTAACACCGGTACTTCGAAATCGAAGAGGAGACCTTCGGTCGGGCGTTTCGGCGGGGTCGGGAGACCCGCGCCGAACCACAGACGGTCGGGAGACCAGCGCCGAACCACGAACCACAGTCTAGATCACGCGTCGAACGCGTTGTTCAAATCAGACGCGACGGACTGGAGTATCGCGCAGGCGATCGAGGCCGAGCAGGAACAGGTCTCGAAGTGCTCGTACGATTTCACGAACGTTGATTTTCGATTGCCCGACAATGCGGTCTTCGAAGACGATCGGTGTCTCCACAAGTCGGCTGCCGACTCGTTCGCACCGATACAGCATTTCTTCCTGAAATGCGTAGCCGCGTGACCGAAAGCGATCGAAATCGACCTCTTTCAGTTTGGAAATTCGATAACAACGGAAGGCACCGCTGCAATCGTGTATCCGTAGTCCCAGCAAGACTCGCGAATAAAGATTGATTCCCTGGCTCATGATGTGCCGTTTCGGGCTCCAGCCAATGATATCTCCGCCAGGAACATAGCGGGAGCCGATGCCGACATCTCCCACGGCCATGCAACCGCGTACGGCTGCCAGATGGCGTGGATGGTGGCTGAAATCGGCATCCATATTCAGCACAAATTCGTAACCGTGATCGATGGCCCACTTCAATCCGGCGAGTGTCGCGGCTCCCAGCCCTTCCTTTGCTGTCCGCAACAAGAGCAGAACGCGTGGGTCAGTACGGCCGAAATCACGAGCGATTTGAGCAGTACCGTCGGGCGAGTTGTCGTCAACAACCAGTACGTCCGCTTCGGGGAGTGCCTCCAGAATCATCGGAATGAGGCGTGAGATGTTCTCACGCTCGTTGTAGGTGCAAACCGTGACCAGAGTTCGCCCTGAATTTCGATCGGATTGCAACAAATCTGAGGACATTCCATGTTCCGTAGTGTTTTGAGGCTTCTGCGACTGTTGAGTGGTAACTTGAACCCGGACGGTGGTCAAGTCGTAAGTCGTCTTCGCCAGGGGCGTAAAACTCTCACCTTGCCGAAATGTCCCAAATCCGTTAATCCATTCCAGGAACGGGGTTGGTGTTGCCGCGTTATGTTCGCTGGTTTGTCTGTGGCATGGTCGGTATACTTCGTGCACAGCAGTTTCCGTAGACTGCTCGCTGCGTCAGTTCGTTGTTCGCTGATGTTGATGGATTTCGAAGACATGGATCTTGTGGGGCTACACTCGTCGGTCGCCAGAGCGGACCGGTCGAAGATTCGATTTGGGGGTGGCGGAGCTTCGAGCCTTCTCGATGCTGATTTTCCACGCGCGACATGGAGGTTACCCTCGGCATGACATTGAATTCGAGTAGCCGACCGGATGCAGTTCTGGAATCCTCCAGCGGGTGGAGTCGTCGGACGCGTTCGCTGCTGGGCGTTCAGGTAATCGCAACGGGTTCTTACCTGCCTGATAACGTCGTGACCAACGCCGACCTGCAGTCGCGTTATGGATTTGATCCAGAATGGATTGAACAGCGAACAGGTATTCTGGCACGTCGCCACGTTGTTCCAGGTCAAGCAACGAGTGATCTCTGTATTGAAGCTGCCAGACGAGCCATGCGCAACGCGCACGTCTCTCCTCGCGATATCGACCTGATCGTGGTTGGCACGTTTACGCCTGACTATCAGTGTCCGACCACGGCCAACATGGTTCAGGAAGCCTTGGGAATTGATGCCCCGGCAATGGATGTGCATGCCGCCTGCTCGGGGTTTGTTTACGCCTTGTCGACCGCAACGCAATTTGTGGCGACCGGGAACAGCAAAATGGCTCTGGTGATTGGCGGTGACTGCAACAGTCGCATCGTCAACCCGGAAGAAATGAAAATTGCACCGCTGTTCGGTGATGGGGCCGGTGCGGTGATCGTGACCAAGGGAGATGCACATCAAGGATTAATGTGTTACCAGTTGGGTTCCGATGGTGGCGGCGGCTCGATGCTCGATCGACCTGCCGGGGGGACTCGAAATCCGATCACCCATGCCGATCTGGATGCGGGACGACAGTACCTGCAGATGGATGGCCGCAGCGTTTTCAAGTGGGCCGTACGTGCAGTGACCGACAGCATCGAACTGGTGTTGCGAAAGTCGGGGCTCTCGGTCCACGATGTGGAGCTGTTTGTCCTGCACCAGGCAAACATCCGGATCATCAACAACGTGGCTGAACAATTGGCAATTCCTCCGGAAAAGCTGTTCAACAACCTGCAGGACTACGGCAACACATCCGGCGGTTCGATTCCGATCGCTCTCGATGAAGCAGTGCAAGCTGGTCGCATCGACCGCGGTGATACGCTGTTGATGTGTGGTTTTGGTGCCGGACTGACCTGGGGAACGTGTCTGTTCCGCTGGTAGGCAGATCGAAAGACTCCGATTGTGACCGGGACTGATGCCCCGTCGAATTCCTCGACGGATCCATTGATGACAGAACCGTCTGAGGTTCTGCGCCGCACGTTCGGATATCCCGCGTTTCGAGGATCGCAGGAAGCGATCATCCGCCGGACGCTACTGGGGCAGCATTCACTGGTGATCATGCCGACAGGCAGCGGGAAATCGCTCTGCTATCAGATTCCCGCGATCATGCAGAATCAGGCGAGTGAACCGGATTGCCTTCCACCGCTGACACTGGTCCTGTCGCCATTGATTGCTTTGATGAAGGATCAGGTCGATGCGCTGAAGTCGCGTCAGATCGATGCGGCGTTTATCAATTCCTCGCTGACGTCGGAGCAGCGTCAACAGCGCTATCGTGACGTTTCCGCAGGGCGATACCAGTTACTGTATGTCACTCCGGAACGATTTCGAAAGCCGGAGTTTCTGGACGTGATCGCCCGGCGTAAGGTCGTGTTGCTGGCGGTCGATGAAGCCCACTGCATCAGCGAATGGGGGCATGACTTTCGACCGGATTACACACGGCTCTTGGAATTCCGCGAGCGACTGGGGCATCCGACCACGATCGCGTTGACGGCCACGGCAACACGCGAAGTGCGTGCAGACATCCTTCGTCAACTCGGTCTGCCGGACGACACGGCGACGTTCCTGGAGGGAATCGATCGCCCCAATCTGGCACTCGACGTGCGTGAGGTCTGGGGCGATGAAGACAAGCTGAAACAGATTCAATCGATCCGAGAACTCTACAAGGATAATTCTGGCAGCGGGATTGTTTATTTCACACTGATTCGCACTCTGGAGCGATTCAGCGATCAGCTGAGGCAGTTACGAGTCCCTCATGTCTGCTATCACGGTGATCTGGAGCGTCAGCAGCGTCGACGCATTCAAAACGAGTTTATGCGGGGTGATTGTCCACTGGTACTGGCAACAAATGCGTTTGGGATGGGGATCGACAAACAGGACATCCGCTACGTGATTCATGCCGAGATTCCCGGATCGATGGAATCGTGGTATCAGGAAATTGGCCGTGCAGGTCGCGACGGTCTGCCCGCCGACTGTGTCCTGCTGTACGACGAGGCGGATCTGACGACGCAAATGGAGTTCATCCGCTGGAGCAATCCCGATGCGGAATTCTATGAGCGGGTCTACGATCAACTCGAACGTAACAAGGAACAGGTTGACGCTTTCGGCCTGGAATGGTTGCGTGAGAAGTTGCACGCCAAACAGATTCACGACCGGCGTCTGGAGTCGGCCCTGGCAATGCTGGAGCGGCACGGTGCAATCGAAGGGACCTGGGAGCCGATGCGGTTGACGGTGCTTGGCCCCCTGCCCTCGGAATTGTCTGATGCCGATCGGCTGAAGGAAAAACTGCGTCGTGATCAGCAGAAGTTATTGTCCCTGGTCCAATTCATCCGCCACGAAGGTGACCGCCGGGATTTTCTGCGTGCCTATTTCGGTTAGTTCCCACGTTCGGCCCGAGTCGCCCAACCGCTCCCGTTCGGCGCGGGGCTCCCGACACTGTTCGGCGCGGGGCTCCCGACCCCGCCGAAACGACCGACCGAAGGTCTCCTCTTCAATTCCATGAAAGGCAGGCATTGGCAGAACGACCGTCCCGATTTTGATTCTGTCGGGCAAAAGGATGTTCCTGACACCTCTCAATCGGATACAATCCGTGAGAATTTTGATCCTGTCCCAACACTGACCACAGGATTGGCGTAATCCCAATTGAGGGTTACACCATGCTCAAAACGATGACCGAACCGGATCTGGAGTTGGAATCGGACGACTTGGCCAGCGCGGTGAATGAATCGCGCCTGGTGGAAGAAGCGCGCCGTGGCAACCGACAGGCATTCGGTGAACTGGTGATGCGGTATGAGCGGCGTTTGATCCGCGTCATTCAGCAGTTCGTCAAGAGTCCCGAATTGGCGGAAGATCTTGCTCAAGAAACCTTTATGAAGGTTTACGAACGGCTGGATCAGTTCGATCCGTCCCGTCGGTTTGGCCCATGGCTGTTCCGGATCGGGGTGAATCAGACGTTGGACTACATTCGACGGCGGAAACGTCGTGGCTGGTGGTTGCTGTTCACGGACCGGAATTCGGAAAAGTCACCCGATCCTGAGATTGTTGATCCTCGCCAGGCGATGGACCTGCAGCAGGAAGTCGAAGCGGTTCTGGAACAGATTCCCGAAAATTACCGTATTGTATTGATGCTGCGAGACTTACAGAATTTTTCGACATCCGAAATCGCCACCATGCTGGACCGGAAAGAAGCGACCATCCGGTGGCGATTGGCGGAAGCTCGCAGCATGTTTCAAGAGATCTGGGTGAAGCGCCGCGATTCGACGTCGAGTCCTGTGCCAGTTCCCTCCGGGGGAACGCCCGCAGCGTAGCGAATAATTGCCTCCAGATCATGCGGAACGCGTCGGCGTCCGGTGATAGTAGAGG
>Ga0194055_10001279_pt1 | contig 20507 bp, 18 predicted proteins | sample SepL449m_MetaG_FD_155482 | JGI IMG/M metagenome (GOLD analysis project Ga0194055, IMG submission 155482) | Anoxic zone freshwater microbial communities from boreal shield lake in IISD Experimental Lakes Area, Ontario, Canada - Sep2016-L442-9m | ecosystem: Environmental > Aquatic > Freshwater >...
ATCTAGAAGTTTTGCAGGAAATAAAAACAAAAAACCAACTTCTACCTATATGTTTTAATAATATTGAAGCAATTGGAACATTGACAAATACTGCTAATGCCCAAATAACAGATGATAGTGCATTATTTAAAGCAGCGGATGATATACAAATGCAATGGAAAACGCTTGAAGGTTCTAGGTGGATGACAACGCTGTTAAATATAGCATCATTGGCTGCAGGGGTTCGCACAAAAAATGGGACAGCTTTTCTTAATAATTGGACTGCGTCGACACTTGCGGTTATAGTTTCCAGTGTTGCTATTGTTTCTGGTGTCGCTGTCATTCCTGCTGCTTCTGCACTTACAGTAATCCTTACGACAAATATAATAAATGCTATAACTCAAAATAAAGAAATGACACCAACAGATATTATAAATGATGTGGCAGTGCAAGCAATATTCAATTTATTAACAGAAATTCGCTATCTTGAATGTGAAAGTTTTACAGGAACCAATGCAAATTCGGTGTTTATGAAAGAATTAGCCACAATTTCTAATCAAATTTACACGGTTTTTAGTAGTCAAGCTCAAAAGTTGGACTTGCCAGAACCTACGGCACCCCTCGCCGCAGCACCCCCAGCAACAAGTCTTTTACCAGTAGTCAAATATAATGCAACGGGTGTAATTAGTAAAGATGTAAAAAATAAACTAGTAAATTTAAATATCCCAATGCAGTCGTTTTACAGTGCAATGAATATTGTTAAATCAACATATAACAAAGATACAGGCCCATTATTAACGCAATATTTTGAAAATAGAGATTTATTTATGGAAAATTATAAAAAGAGAGAACAGCAACAAGCAAAACCCAAATAAATAACAAGTAAAATAAACAGTAAAATAAATAGTGTAATCAACAGAATAATATTTTTAAAATAAAATATTATTAACATACATATAATAATGTCCCTATCCGATATAACGAAAGAGTTATTGAAAATATACAATAAAAAGTTTGATGAAAATGATACTGAAGAGCAAAATTTAGAAAAACAATTAGAAACTGACGAAAAGATTATAGCTGAAAAATATAATGCATTATTGTTGTGTTGTGATACAACTTATAAACCTCCAATTAATTATGATAGCAATGATGATATTGACCCAGTTAAAATGTATGAACGTTCATCCAAACCAAAATTAGATAATAAAAATACTGATTTGTGCAATTTTATATGCAAGGTAAATTATATAGAAGATAAAACATTTGTGAATAAAATGATGATATATAGAGTAGCGGAGATTGAGAAACAACTTATGTTTATAAAATATAACATTGAAGTATATAAATATATTCTAACCGGAATATTAAATTTACAATATAAAAAGGCAGCCGGCATTAAAATGTCTAATGACATAGACGCCGATATAACTAATTTAATATCACAAAAATTAAAAGTAAAAGACTATTTAGAAAAATATGTTATAAAAAGTGAGAAATATATATTAAACACTAGTATATGCAAGTTTTTATTTTTACAAGACCGCTATAAAAAATTAGTCAATTCAGAGGATACTCCAATATTATAAAATATAAATAATATATAATATAATATAATATAATGATTACAGATAAATTTTTGCATTTAGATAGCCCTTTAAATTCAAAATTAAATATTAGTGACGTGATACTTAAAAAGAAAAAATATAGCTCCCAAAAAATTGTGGATGATATTACAAGTAGAAATGTTGATATTGATGCTGGAGCTAATGATGCAAACTCTGATTTGACATTTAATTTTATAACGGATGATTTTAATGAAAATATACTTAATATAAAAGAAGAAACAAATGATATATTTATTAAATTGTTATTATGCTGCACAAACTATTCAAGCTCGGCCGAAGATGAAGATATAGACGTATTGATAAAAAATATTCAAAATGAAATACGTGATTTTGATAGTGAAATTCAAGAAATTCGGTCAAAAAAAAATGTTCATTTGTCAAATATTCCAGCGGGTTATAAATTTGATGCAGATGATGCAAAAACAATTGAAGATATTAACAGTTTTTTGGATAAATACAAAGGATATAATACCACATTTTAAATTAGAAGAACAATCCACCACGGCCGCGTTTTTGTGTTTTGGATTTTCCGTTGTATTTATTTATAAGTTTTTCGCGTTTTGTTAGTTGTTTTTTTGTTGTAGATTTCGGCTTCTTATCTTTCTTTTCTTCTTTTTTACTTTTCTTTTCTTCTTTTTCATCTTTTGCATCAGCGGGTCTATATCGCAAAAACCATTCTTCGTATTCTGCGTCTTGTTTATTTTTTAATGATTTTAATTCTTTAAACTTTTCAGCCTTTTCTGCCCTCATTTCCTCCACAGTTTCTTGATGGCCATAACAATTTATACTGAACCTTCGCAAAAGACCTTTTTGTTCCAATCTATTGTGTTGCTGGACTTGAAAAAGAAATTGTGCCATGCAAACAATACGTTCTGTGTCGTAATAAGTGCGAGCCGAATATAAAAACGCCAAGTAGAAACTCAACATGGTGTCAATCGTCGCCACTTTCACTTGCTGTTTATCAATAGTAATTGTATTGTAACTGTGGCAAGCAATTGGTTTGTAAATAAATGCTACAGTATCACCACCAATTTGTATCTGGTAATGTGGTGCAACAATTTCACCAATGGATTTTTGTTTAACAATTTTAATTTTTTTGAAACCCGCATCTTGCAACCGCTCTTTTAAAATTTCAGCAGTTTTTACGGGATCCTCCGACAATACATCAAAATCTGGAACTTTCGCCAACTTTTTCTGCAATTGTTTTGGCATATAATGTGCATAAAGAGAAATCGCATAACCTCCGAAAAAAACAACCCCTTGATTTATAAATGTATCTCGCACTACATGAAATATCTTATCTTCATCCTTTTTATTTTCCATATCTCTCTGAAAATCTATGTCATTACACTGTCTTGATTTTAATGGATAATTATTGTTAAGCAGTGTCAATCTTTTTAGAACCTTTTCCCATCTACTAACATCACCAGCTGGTCTAGACAATTCCAGATACATTGACATGCGCAAATAATTTGGAGGTGCATATAAAATCCCCGCTATGCGTATTGCCTCGGATTTTAATGACTTGTAAATATCTTTGTGGAGAAATGTAATGTCAGCAACTGGAATAAAATTCACAAATACCTTAAATGTGCCGTGATGTTGTCCGGATTTTGCTTCTACTTCAATAAAACCTTCTTTAACATAGTCGTCTGTGAGTTCCTTACTATCTTGCAATGCATTGGGGGAGAAAAAATCATAATCTGGTATTTCAACTTCTGTGTTATAAAACTGATCCTGTTTGGGTAATATATTATTAATTGCTGTTCCTCCATAGCAAATTAATTTCTTGCGTTTAAGAAAATTTTCAACAATGTTAATTATTTTTTTGACCTCTGACGAATTTGCCGCAGCTCTTCCGGTTCTTTCCTCGGCCTTGTCTATAGCTGTTCTTAATATTGCTAATTCACATTCCTGGAAACTCATTGATTTATCGCATATCTTTTTCATTGTAAATTATCTTATATAATACTTAGAATAATTTATTTTCTAGTTATTATATTGTTTTGATTTGATTGTTTTGATTTGATTGTTTTGATTTGATTGTTTTGATTTGATTGTTTTGATTTGATTGTTTTGATTTGATTGTTTTGATTTGATTGTTTTGATTTGATTGTTTTGATTTGATTGTTTTGATTTGCTTTGGTTCAACCTTTCTCAAAGGTTGATTAAATATTGAAAGCATAGTAATCGGATTTGACTGAACGTTGTTGGAATGACAACGCAGGATTTTGGGGTGGGGGGTCTGGAATTACTACTGGAATATATCTCAACTTTTCAGGTTTCAAGCAAAATGCATACCCACAATTACCAAAAAATGCATTATTTTCCTGCAAATTAACATCATTTTTCTGATACATCATACCAATCATTTGGCATCCAGTTTCCCTACACACAATTGCGCTAGGATTTGGCGGATTTTCGCCATTATCTGGCATTGAAATACTCATGTTTTGTTTATTGTAATCCTGCAACTCAATTAGGTCTGGCGTGTTTTTCACATCATAATAATGCAACGCGCGCATAAACATTGAATTGCTCGTCATATTTACATACTCAAGAAAATCCGGTGTATCCATAAATGTGTTGTTTGATTTATCCACAATGACAACTATTTTCCCTTTCAAATCTAGTAATTGAGAATTTCCAAAGTTTTTCCCATTTTGCTCAAAACTTGATGATGGTCCTAAAAAGAATGAATCATAATTTTTAAACAAACTTGCAAAGTTCTGATACATTTTTTGATTCGCGCTCTTAAACCTGAAATGAAATATTATCGGGTCCAATGGGTTTGGTGCCGTGCTTGTTGCAAAAGCATACGTCGTTACTATATTCATAACATCTGAAAAAGGCACAACATTATATGTTTCCTTAATATTATTATTATCTACAGTTGATGTAGCTACAACTGGCTGATCATTAACTGAAAAAATTTCAAAGTCTAAACCTCGTACTCCTTGTTTTAATGCATCTTTTAGTGCGCATATTGATACATAATCATTTTTAAATGTTCCTGGACTGCAACAATTGTATGCAGTTTTAATATAATAGTCTTTAAAAGTGTATCCGCAATTTGGGTCTGTTGGATTTAATGATTTTATAGAACCGTCTAATGTTGCAAATATATTGTCCATTCTATTACATTCGCGTGTCAATAGATTTCTCATATAGAAGTAATAACACAATGCACCAATAATCACCAATATAATCATACCGACCAACATATTAGATACAAAATTTTCCTTAAGATTTGCAATCATATTCATCTGTTTGTTCATAGCATCCATATCCTATTATATAATACTAATTTTAAAAATTGCAAAATGCATATATTATTTATATTATTTTATAATAAATATTCAAAGAAAGTTAAATATAAATTATTTGTATAGTATATCTAAAACAATGGCTGGAGGATTAATGCAATTGGTCAGTGAAGGACAACAAAATATTATATTAAATGGAAATCCATCAAAAACTTTTTTTAAAGCAGCGTATGCTCGTTATACAAATTTTGGAATGCAAAAATTTCGTGTTGATTTTGAAGGGGCAAAAACTTTGCGTTTAGCAGAAGAATCACAATTTACTTTTAAAATACCTAGATATGCTGACCTTTTAATGGATTGTTATTTAAGTGTAGATATGCCTAATATTTGGAGTCCTATTATGCCTCCAAATACCGATCAAAATTCTGAACTTAATAATAGCGGGAAATGGGTTCCATACGAATTTAAATGGATTGAGTCTCTTGGAGCTTTGATGATATCTAAAATTACCATCACATGCGGCAATCAAACAATTCAAGAATATTCCGGGGAATATATTAAAAATATGACTGAACGCGATTTTAATGGAACCAAAGTATTGTTGTTTAATGAAATGACTGGAAATATTCCAGAAATGAACGATCCCGCTAATTCTGGTGCTCGTGTAAATGCGTATCCAAATGCTTATTATAATCCAACTGGTGCAGGACCTTCCATTTATGGAAGAACATTGTATATTCCATTAAATAGTTGGTTTAACTTCAAAACGCAGATGGCTTTTCCGTTAATATCATTGCAATATAATGAATTGCATGTCAATATAACAATGCGTCCAATTCAGGAATTATTTCGTATTCGTGATGTGCTTGATAGTGCAAATAATTACCCATACATTTCCCCCAATTTTAATTTATGGTATATGCAATTTTACAGATTTCTACAAACCCCACCTGATGTAGAAGTAGGACTTAATTCTTATGTTGATACAAGAACTTTATGGAATGCTGATATTCATTTAAATTGCACATATTGTTTTCTTTCCAATGCAGAAGCGCGTTTATTTGCTCTTCAAGAACAAACTTATTTATTCAAACAAGTGCGAGAACAAAAATTTTATAATGTAACTGGTGCAAATAAAGTTCAAATGGATTCAAACGGTATGGTTGCGGGTATGATGTTCTATTTTCAAAGAAGTGATGCTAATTTGCGAAATGAATGGTCAAACTATTCCAATTGGCCATATAGTTACGCGCCATATGATATAACACCAGCTCCAACTGGAGGCGATTATACATTTCCTATTGTAAGAACAAATCCAGACGGAAGTCAAACATCTGTTAATATTGGTCCTGGTGTAAATCCAGATGGTCAATCTACACCATGGTATATTACGGGGGGAGCTCACGCAGCAAATACAAAGGGCATATTAACTAATATGGCTATATTATTAGATGGGTCTTACAGGGAGAATGCTCAACCCGTTGGTGTTTATAATTATATTGAAAAATGGCTAAAAACTGTTGGGGCTGCTCCACTTGGGTTGTATTGTTACAATTATTGTCTAGGTAATAACCCATTAGATTTGCAGCCAATGGGAGCCATTAACATGAGTCGTTTTACTACAATTGAACTTGAATTTAATACAATTGTGCCAGCTTTGGATCCGTATGCACAATCATTAGCAATTTGTGATCCCCAAACTGGAAATATCATTGGCATTAACAAGCCCACTTGGAGAATTTATGATTACAATTTTGACCTAACTATTATGGAAGAGAGATGGAACGTGGTTACATTTGTTGGTGGAAATTGTGGTCTTATGTATGCAACTTAATCTATCAACGGGTGTTTTGGAGCGAGCCGGAGCGATAGCGAAGGTGAGCGACTGGAATCTTCTACGAAGTGAGAACGTTAGTGAAGGATTCTTATTATTCCACTATTTTTAATATTGTTTTATATTATAGATGAAAAAGGCAATCTATAATATGAAATACATGAAATACTTGAAATGCTTTACAATGCTAGTAATAATACTGCTAATTATTGTTGTACTTATAATTGTGTATGCATATTACTCTGGTTCATGTCAAATAACAACCAAAAAATATAAATGCAGTAATACATTTTGTCTTTACAAGGAATTTCCTGAAAACTTAAATAGTAATATAATGAGCGAGATACAATCCATGTTGGGAAATAAAGGCATCCAAAAACGCGTTGAAATCACGTCTTTTACGGAAAATATAGCAAATTGTGCTCTGCCAAATAAAGCAGGAGTAACTGTCCCAACAGGTCAAATTGCAAAGAATTCCAAAAGTATTATTCCATTTTATCAGAATGAATTGTGCAATAAAATTTCAGAATTGCTCGGCGTCAAAGTATATCCAACTGATTTATCATTTCCAACTTCATGTGTCCTGCTTGTTTATGAAAATGAGGGGGATTGGATTAATTGGCATTATGATTATAATTATTATAATGGCCGTTTTTTTACTGTATTAATTCCGATAACAACAGACCTTACATGCACCAAGTTTGAATTTAAAAATGACAAGAACGAAGTTATCAGTATGGATTTGAATAATAACGCACTATGTTTTGAAGGAAATTATTTATACCACAGAGCATCCAAGCTGTGTGCGAATCAGAAACGCGTTATGCTTTCGTGTCAGTTCGTCACGGATAATTCGATGAGTTTTATAAATCGGCTGCGCATTAAACTCAAGGATTTTGCTTACATCGGAGCATTGAAATAAATCCTATATAAGCTGCTTTAAAATACTTTAAGTATCTTTCAATTAATATATATATTCCCAAAAGGGCTTAGAGAAGAATGCAGATTTTGGGGGGTCAAAAGTATTGGTGAAAATGAAAAAAGGACAAAAAAAATGTCCTTTTTTTGAAAACGGAAAGGATTCTTGGAAAACGCTGTTTTTTGACACGTTCTGAGCATAATGCTCTAAATTGCGAATTAAAAGTTAAAAATTTTGTGAGCATAATTTTCAACATTTTTAACTATTTCTTGCAAAAAAGGTTTAGGAATTTTTCTATTGTCATATAAATGGAACAAAATGAAACACAAATTACATCAAAAACCACCAAAACCTTTGAATGCATAAAGTGTGACTTTATTTGCTCTAAAAAAACTGACTGGACCAGACATTTATCAACTGCTAAACACAATTTGAAACAAAATGAAACAAATGAAACGACAAACGCGCAAAAAAGCACCAAAATTTGTCACTGTTGTGGTTTAATATTTAATAGCAGAACAACATTATGGAGACACAAAAAAATGTGCAATTCAGAAGAACCTGTAAGCAAACCTGTAAGCTCTAACGCGGAGAATACAGACTTTAAAATGCTGGCAGAGCTATTCAAGCTGCAAATGAATGAAAACAAAGAACTCAAAGAACTTATTATTGAGCAAAATAAACAAATGATGGAGCTTGCAAAAGAGGGTAAAAATATTACTACGAATTGTAATAATACGAACAACAATTTCAATCTAAATTTCTTTTTGAATGAGCAATGTAAGGATGCACTTAATATTATGGATTTTGTCAATACGATTAAGCTACAGATATCGGACTTGGATATGATTGGTAGAGTAGGATACACAGAAGGTATGAGTAAAATATTTATTCGGAATTTGAAGGAATTAGACATTTTCAAGCGCCCAATTCATTGCAGTGACTTGAAGCGGGAAACCTTGTATGTGAAAGACAAGGATGCATGGGAAAAAGAGAATGGAGAAAATGTTAAAATAAAACAAGCCATAAAAGGCATTGAAAATAAAAATATAAAACAGCTACCACAATGGAGGGCCGAAAATCCAACTGCCGAAGACACGGATACCAAGAAACATTTGGAATATCAGCATATATTATGCGAATCAATGGGTGGTTCAACGTTGGAGGATGATGATAAAAAGCATAATAAAATCGTAAGAAATGTTGCCAAGGAAGTTGTTATTGATAAAAAATGATTATAATGCAGAATCCTTCACTAACGTTCTCACTTCGTAGAAGATTCCAGTCGCTCACCTTCGCTATCGCTCCGGCTCGCTCCATATATTTTTCTATTTTCTTCTTGTATTATTTCCTTGTTTTCTATTTGTTTTTCTATTTGTTTTTCTATTTGTTTTTCTAGATGGCTTGCGACCTTTTTTAGTTTTCTCTTTGCGAGTTCTTTTTGAAACTGTTTTTCTTTTTCTTTTTCTTTTTCCTCCTGAATTAAGATTTTGAAGTCTTCTGGCCATTGATTCTTCATCTGTATCTGGAATAGGTTGTTTATTACTAAGTGCTCTAAGTCTATTTGTCATGTCCTTTAATTGTAGTTGTTCTCGCATATTTTCTGTATGAGTATTCATAATTAATTTATCAACTTCTGGATCTGACACAATACCTTCTGTTCGTAAAAATCTAGTTATAGCTCCTTGTCTAGCGCCTTCATTTGGTGTAGCTTTATTGTGTCTTTTAATAGCTAATAAAGTAATCATTGCTGATTTTTTTTTACCCGTTAACGGAATTCCACCTGTTTCTCCCTCAATGTAGTGTCCAACTTCACCCGGATTTAAACGAACAATTTGTTCAGCAGACATATCTTTTAAATCTGCTTGAGTTTCATATTTATGTTTTTTTCTAAACAAACTTGTGAGAGATGACATATATATATTATTTAGATTTTTTTTTTTTACTTTTCCTTTTTCCTCCATCTAAATTTTTACTAGTAAAATAAACGGAATCCTCTACGAAGTGAGAACGTTGGTGGAGCGAGCCTGAGCAATAGCGAAGGTGAGCGACTGGAATTCTGAAGGATTCTCCTATTCAAGAAAATCATTGGCTGCAAGAGGCCCGTTATCTTCAAACTCGCCAGATAAAGTTTTGCGTTCTGGATAATTTGGCATAAATGCTTGCGCTTGAGGATTATATCTCTTATCAAATAATTCTTTGCCAGCATCATATGTTTCTTTCCACGTATTTACCCCTTTAAAATATTCCGCAGGCTGTGTATTCTGATTATCAATTAATTTAGCACGAGTGCCAATATCGGTTGTTAAAACGGAATATGTTGGCGTTTGTTCTGTAGTCAATTTACCTGCATCATTTTGTCCGCGAACATTTGCGACTAATGGACTATTTTCCGGAGCAAATTGTTTTGTCTGTGGATTGCAACCAAAACAATCAATGTCTGAGCTGCATTGTTCTCCTGTTAATGAACATCTATTATTTGGACCACACATATTTTGACAAGAAATCGTAGTTGTTAAAGGTAAATTAACTGTGTGGTTTGTTGATGGCCCGCCATTATCCGTAATTGGCCCAAAAGACGTAAATTGTTCAATAATATAATTATTTTTTATTAGATAATCCCCCCATTGAAAAATACCCATAATTAAAAATAATAAAATAAATGACCAGATAATTAAATTTTGCTTATCCATATATATTTTATTAAGATTATATTTTATTGGACAATTTATTATGCATTTTACCAGCTTTTGACTCTTTTAGCAATTTATTTAATAAAATTTTATATCATTTTATTATAGTTATGTCAAATACAGATACATCAGCTATAGACGAAAAAAAAAAAACTAGTTCTAAACCTAAAGATTCAATATTGAGTTTTTTTTTAGCGATTGCGTATCAGCTAATAGCATTAGGTGTCCTAATAATAATAGGCGCTATGGTTTTATACACGGGTAAAGTTGCACAATCAAATATACTCCCAACCTGCTTAGCATTTGCACCATATACAGACATTACTCCTCCTATTAAAGAAATACCAATAGATATAAATGTCGTTAAAACGGACAAGGGAATATGGTCTGCAAAATTGAAGTTTCCACTAGGTGAAAATTTTAAAACAATTGATAAAACTCTAGGAGCATTAAAAGATATGATAAATGGAACAAAATCAAACGTGTATAAATTGTATATTGCGACTACTTTGCAAGAGGTAATTGCGTGCAATTTTAACATAAATAATGTTATATATAATTTTATAAATTCCATTTTGCCTGAAACCTTGATAATATTATTAAGTCCATTGATAGGCGGGTTTGTTTATGGTTTAACAGGAATTGTAACAACATTTTATTTAATTATATTGTGGTTTTCAAATATTCACCTGCTTTTCAGTGAAAAAACTGAAACAAAGGATGCAACAACTTGGAAAAATGGAGAAATGTGGGGTATAATGACGTGGTATTGGTCGTTATTTTACATTTTTATATCAATTATTGCATTTTTCGTAGCTGGAATATCGCTTATTATACCAGTTACATCGTTTTTGATATCCACATTTTGCATGATATTTCCGTTATTTATGAAATCTCAAAATTCTGTATCAGGCAAACCATATGGTGTCTTAGATACTATAAAAAATATACTCAAATTCAAGATGAGCATTATTATGTATTTCATGTCATTTACTGTTATTTTAAGTGCGGCAAGTAATTTTGGAGATTATGGTTATACTGCGTTTGTAGCTATAATAGCTTGCATTTTGTTATACTTCTTTTCTTCCATATATAAACAATATACACCCAAAGGAATAGATCATTGCACATTTGGATTGGGAGATTATTCTCAAGTTGAAAAAATTTGCATACCAACTGCGGTGGCGACAGAAATAGAAATGACCATGTTTCAAAAGATTGAAAACCTATTTGGGGGTGCAAAAAAAAAGAAATAATAAGAATCCTTCAGAATTCCAGTCGCTCACCTTCGCTATTGATCAGGCTCGCTCCAAACAAATAATAATACAAATAATACAAATAATAAATAAGTTTTAAAATATATAATATAAACAAATTTTTATATTATATTTACAGGAGTTTTATGAAAAATAAGAAGAATAATAAAGGCTCAGAATCCGTAACGTTAGTGAAGGATTCTAGTCGCTCACCTTCGCTATCGCTCCGGCTCGCTCCAAAATCATTATTGCCATTTGTAAGTATTTGCACACCGACGTTTAATAGACGCCCATTTTATCCAATGATTATAAAGTGTTTTGAAAATCAGTTGTATCCCAAAGATAGAATGGAATGGATTATTATTGACGATGGAACAGACAAAATCGGAGATCTAGTTGCACATATTCCGCAGGTACAGTATTTCAAATATGATAAAAAAATGAATTTGGGAAAGAAGCGAAATTTGATGCATGAAAAATCCAAGGGTGAAATTATTATTTATATGGACGACGATGATTATTATCCGCCCGAACGGGTGTCCCATGCAGTAGAAACCTTGCAGAAAAACCCGCAAGCGCTTTGTGCTGGTTCAAGTGAAATGTTTCTCTATTTCAAACATATTCATAAGATGTACAAGTTTGGACCATATGGACCAAATCATTCTACTGCAGCAACATTCGCATTTCGTCGCGAATTATTACAGCAAACACGATATGATGACAATGCAGCACTAGCAGAGGAAACATTATTCCTTAAAAACTATACGATACCGTTTGTTCAACTGGATTCTATGAAATCCATTTTGGTTTTTTCACATGTTCATAATTCGTTTGATAAAAAAACAATGTTGGAAACGCCAAATCCGTATGTTACATTATCAAATAAAACAGTAGATGATTTTGTAAAGGAACCTGAAATTAAAGAGTTTTTCATGGAAACCATTGATACATTACTAGACAATTATCACCCGGGAAAGCCTGAGCATAAGCCAGAGGTTTTTCAACAAATGCAAGAATTAACGCAGAAACGAATAGAAGCGCATGAGAATCAAAGAAAAATGCAACAACGCAACTTGATGAATGCAAATCCAATAGATTTGGCAACAGCATATGAGAAAAAATTATCAGAACAAACTATTGTAATTCATTCTCTTATGAAGGAAAACAGCGAATTGAAAGCCAAAACGGAATATTTGGAAAGTAAAATTAGTGAGATAATTAATAAATCAATTCGTGCAAAGGTTAATTCTATTGGTAATTAATATTTCAAAAAAAAATTGATTTAAATAAACACCACGTAATATATAATTATCTAAGACACCCACAGCAGCAATGAGCTATTACCCCGACTACGATTACTGCAGCAATGTCAGCAATTCCGATGATGATGACATGTCATTCACATCTAATAGACAAAAGGTTAATAAATTTATGGCAGAAACAGAAAAGGATGATTTGCGTTTTAGCGTGCAGAGATGGGTTTCTGTTCTTGGAAAGCCCAAGAAGCTTATCACATTCCTATTTGGATCTGGTTCGCAGGGCACTACAATTAGAAATGCTATGACTGGTCAAAAGTATTATGGGCACAGGGTCGGATCTCGCAACGAGGACTTGTATTTCAAGGCGATGCATTGCACAGGAGAATTTGGCGGAAGAAGTCCGGTGGTTTTGTTCTATGATTCGGCTGAGCAGTATGAACGTCACATGACCACCGTATATGATGACCCGTGTCAGTTGCAAACATCTGTCAAGGAAAAGTTTGCACGCAAGCAGAATAGAGCATCACTCAGGTGAAAACTTACCTGTAAAATATAAAAACCCACATAAAATATAAAAACCCACATAAAATATAAAAACCCACATAAAATATAAAAACCCACATAAAATATAAAAACCCACATAAAATATAAAAATCATAAAAATAATATAGAGAAAGCCGGAGCGATAGCGAAGGATTCTTAAACCTTTTCTTATTTTTTACAGGGAAAAAAAATAAGAAAAAAATTGGAGCGATAGCGAAGGTGAGCGACTGGAATCCGTAACATTAGTGAAGGATTCTGTAGTGAAGGACTCTGGATATGGACATAAAAAATACTTAGGCTTCGATGTCTGAAATTTCTCCCTCTGCATTTTCTTCACAATCTTCAGCATCTTCTTTTGTGTATTTTTCCAAATATCTATAAATGCGATTGATATCTAATTTTGTAATTTCATAATTTTCAAATAATAATGCGGCTTCATTATCATCACATCTATTTTTCAAATTTAAAAAGAATGCAAACACATCTTTTTTATCCATGCCAAGTTGCTGGCATAAATTTTGAATAAATATAGAGTTGTTATATTCGGTAGAATATTTTGTAAGAACCTTTGTAAATCTAACCTCTAAAGGGTTATATTTTGGTTTCTTTTTGTAAGAATCGTGGTATAATTTGTTATTCTTAAAGGTTTTGATGAGAGAACTCATCTCATTAAATTGCCATATTTGCTTTTGAAAAGTAATGCGATCTATATAATCAGCAAAACACATATTATTTAATAGCTTTAAATAAACCGGTATTGATGCATTGGGTTTCATTTTTCCTAAAACATCAATAATATTTTCATGCCATAATAGGCCTACAATAGTTCTATCCGTCTCATTCATAATTGATAAATGGTCATTTATATGGTATTTATTATTTATCAGTTTTTGGGTGATTTGTTTGGTGTCATCATTGTATGATTTAACCTGAAAAATGTTTTTAATAATATCATTTTTAAGAATACTTTGTTTATTTTGATAAATGTTATGAATAGTTTTAAGTTTTCGCAAATCAAATTGGATAAAGGTGCCAATATTTTGTTGCAGCGGTTCTTCCATTACAGGCATGAGCATTTTAATCATGCTATTTATTTGGGTGATTGTTGGTTTTTTTAGTTCTATTGTGTTGCAAACCTTCATAAGTTCTTTAATTTTTTTATCAATGTGATAATTTCCTATACAAATAATGGGATTTAATGTTACTTCTTCTAGCTTCTGCTTTTTAGTTTTCTTTGGACGTATTAACTTGATTAATGTGTTAATTCCACCCTTGTCGCCATTATTCATGCCATCAATTTCATCCATAACAATGGCGATTTTTTTGATTTTTTTGTGGAACATGCTCATAATATTTTTATCAGACATATTGTGCTTTGTAAGAGTATCAATAATTGTTTTATTTCTAATATCGCCGGCATCATATCTAACAACGTCATAGTTCATTTCTTTTAGAATATCCATAACAAATGTAGTTTTACCAGTTCCTGGCTCTCCATAAACATAAATACCTTTCTTGAATAAATGGTTGTGTTTGTTAAGTTCAAAATCCTTGAGTGTTTCTTTCATTTTAATAACATCTTGTTGTCTATTCAAAACGTCATTCATGTTTAATTGGTCCATATTATATTTGTAATAGTATTCTTTTTATGCTGATTTTTACTCAAACCAGATTTATTTAAAAATTCTTTTAATAAATTTCTGCATTTTGTAGATTCATTTTCAATACAAAAGCTATCTACGAAGCACATGTAATTTCCATAATTTTTATTTTTGTATTTATATTTTTTAATTTGCAACCATTTTTTATAGTGTTCTTTGATTAATAGAGAGAAAACAAAGTCATTATCGCGTCTTACCATATCGCGTATATAATTTTCATATTGATCTTTAGGAATCCATTGTTTTACAAGCGCATGATATTTTATAAAGAATTTTTTATTTAATGTGCATAGAACTTGCAAAGGTATGAATTCTTGAATAATGAGTTCAATATCCAATGGTAATTTTTTAATTAATGACAATTCAAAATCCTTCACTAACGTTACGGATTCCAGTCGCTCACCTTCGCTATTGCTCCGGCTCGTTCCAAAAATACGATTGGTTACTGCCATTTATAATAATTAAATAAAATATAATTGTTATAAATTTTTATTTTTGTTAATTGGAAGCAGGTGGTGGAGTATCACATGGGTTGCTAACTCCAGAAGTGATACCATCCCACGTGATGCCACACCCGGTTGCCCAACTATATTTTGAACATAATCCAGTCTGACCTATGTATGGAGCCACGGTGAAATCCATTTGTAAATGATGTCCAGCAGGAACGCTTCCATTGCATGTGCCCAGGTCTTTTATATTGACGCATTGAGCACCATTTTGGGACATATCAACCCAATAATCAGGACAATCTCCTATAAGCGGGGGCCATTGTTGTGTATTTTTGGATTTTGCTAAAGCAATACCAATAAGAATCATGCATATAATTAAAAGAACTACTGCAATAGTTAAAACAATAGATTGAAAATTCATTGTTGTATAAAATAATAATATATAATTTTTTCTTCTATTAGATTAATATAAATGAATTGTAATAGACCATCAAATGGAAGAGTAGATATAAACGGTCCTAAAACAACCGATTTATTTCAAATGTATGATAAAATACCTGTTAATCAATGTGCAACTTTTAGGAATCCTACCGAAGGATTGTGGGATAATACTGATTTATCCAATACCTTTTTCTCTCAAAATAATATACGCACCATTCAAAATGGTATAAGAGCTGGTGTATTCCATAAATCAAATGGACAATTTATCATTAGTGATCAAGACGGCGACACTCTAAAGATAATTATGCGAAGCACTTTTTTACAAAATGCTGCAAATCAGCCAACAAATGTGCAACAACAGGTAGAACAGTTGAATAAAATTGTTTTGGATTATTGCATTCATCAGGTATATTCGGAAGCCATTGGGTATCATAAATATTTGATTGATGCGAGCACAATGTATAAGCCAATGGATCCTCCAGTAATGTCGCAAAATAATGACAAACAATTGGAATTGAAGCCGTGGTTCTAGAATCCTTCACTAACGTTACGAATTCCAGTCGCTCACCTTCGCTATCGCTCCGGCTCGCTCCAATAGACAATAGATAAACTATTCCTTGAATTTGGAATACTTTTTCTCTCGTTATCTTCTACATCAAAAGGTAAAATGAAGGATATCCTAGGGTATAACCCTATTCGAACATAGGGCTTAGCAGCAACCATTTAAAGCTCTTGCAAAGGTTCTTTAAGTATCTTTAAATATGAATTATAATATATATTCCCAAAAGGGCTTAGAGAAGAATGCAGAAAAACGAGGGTCAAAAGTAATGGTGAAAATGAAAAAAGGACAAAAAAAATGTCCTTTTTTTGAAAACGGAAAAGAATCTTGGAAAACGCTGTTTTTTGGAGCGTTTAGAGCATAATGCTCTAAATTGCTTTTAAAAACTTAAAAATTTTGTGAGCGTAAAATTTACTATTTCTTGCAAAAAAGGTTTAGGAGTTTTTTCTGTTGTCATATAAATGGTAACAATGGTAAATGAAAAATCCCCAAAATCCCCGAAAATATTTACATGTGATGTATGTGATGTAACATGCAGTCATAAAGGCGATTGGAATAAACACGTTTTAACAGCAAAACATGCAAATAACCTAATTATGGTAACAAATGGTAATATCCCCACCCCCAAAAATCCCGAAATCATAAATACGTGTGAATGTGGAAAAAAATATAAATATATTTCGGGACTGTCTAGACACAAAAAGACATGCACTAATGAAAAGGAAAACGAAAAGGAAAAAGAAAAAGAAAAAGAAAAAGAAAAAGACGTTGAAGAAGAAATAATGTCAGATAAAAAACTTATACTGGAATTATTAAAAAGTAATAATGAACTTCAAAAACAAATGATTGAACTCTGCAAGGAGAAAAATATTGTGAATAATACAAATTGCCATAATAATAATACAAATAATTTCAATTTACAGTTCTTTTTAAACGAGCAATGCAAGGATGCTCTTAATATTGAAGATTTTGTCAATACAATCAAACTGCAATTATCTGATTTAGACATGATTGGCAGAGTTGGATACACAGAAGGAATGAGCAAAATCTTCATTCGCAACTTGAAGGACCTTGATATCTTCAAAAGACCAATTCATTGTAGTGACTTGAAGAGAGAAACAATGTATGTGAAAGACAAAGATGCCTGGGAAAAAGAAAACGGAGAAAACGTAAAAATAAAACAAGCCATAAAAGGCATTGAAAATAAAAATATAAAGCAGCTACCTCAATGGAGAGCAGAAAATCCAGCAGCTGAAGATACTGATACAAAGAAACATTTGGAATATCAACATATATTGATTGAATCAATGGGTGGTTCCACGTTGGAAGATGACAATAAAAAACATAATAAAATAGTAAGAAATGTTGCAAAAGAAGTAGTCATTGATAAAACAAATAATTAATAATATATACATTATTTTTTTTCTAATTATACAGACAACACAAGCTTGGTCTTCTTGACAACCTTTACACCAGCCTTCTTGGCTGCAACTCCCATCATGGATCGTTCGCGCTCTTCTCTATATTTATTGTATTCAGTTTCAAGAACCTCCAACTCTTGCAGCCACATCTGCTGCACAGTCTTTGCCTTGATATTCGCCAACTCAACAACCTTGTCACCATGTTCCTTCAACAATCTTGCAACATTCTCTTCTGTTACACTATCCATCGGCAACTTCACCAAATACTTATAATCCAAGTCTTCGTCAATAACATCGTAATTTTTCTGAGCAAGCAATTGAGTCACCTCTTCCTTCTTCTTGCGACGCAAATCAATTGTGCCATCTAGATTTTCCTTGATGTATTTAGATTTATTGGACAGCAAGACAAGCTCGTTTGAAATTGCAGCAATCATGAAATTCTTGCGACTCTGATAAAGTCCCAACCTCGTTTCAAAGTAGTCATCAATAATTGCACAAACATTTGCATACTTCTTCAACTTATCATTCGCATCAAAGAGATGCATATTTGTGCTGCTATTAGTTGTAAATAGCTTGAATTGTTTTTCTAGACCATTGCATTCATTGTCTAGATGAACAGCCTCCAATTCGTCAAGCTTACCTTTTTGCAATGTAATAATAAAATCAACGGTAGTATCTTTGCTCATATCGTCAAAATCCTTGACAACAGGTGTTACCTTTTTACCGGCTTTATCAACTGCTTCTGTAAGAGACTCCAAATATTCCTTAAAATCATCTGTCCATGTTCCAACAGGCAATTCAGTAATGCGAATTTTATCTTGTCCTAGCTTTTCATACTTGCCCTTGATCAAGAACTTTCCATCGGAAATCTTTGAAATATTGCCGCCAAATCCCTCGTAATAAGGTGCAAAATCATAATGGGAATTTGATGTTTCATTCAATTTATTCTTTATATATCCAATAATTTCCAATGGGTTATAACACATGATGTCAGTGCTAAAACCAGTGCCAATACCTTTGGAACCATTCACAAGAACCATGGGAACAATGGGGGCATAGAACAACGGCTCAACAATAAGCCCATCATCATTCAAATACTTGAGAATCTTGTCGTCCATCTCTGGGAAAATGCTGCGAGTGATTTTAGACAATTGTGTGAAGATATATCTTTCCGATGCACTATCTTTACCACCTTGCAATCTCGTGCCAAATTGTCCGTTGGGTGCAAACAAGTTGATGTTATTAGATCCGACAAAGTTTTGCGCCATTCCAACAATAGCAGCATTCAACGACGCCTCACCGTGATGATATCCAGAGTGTTCTGACACATAACCAGTAAATTGCGCAACTTTAATTTCAGTTGTCAAGTTTTTCTTGAATGCTGCAAATAGAATCTTGCGCAACGAAATCTTTAATCCATCCATCAAGTTGGGAATACTGCGGTCGCAGTCATACTTGGAGAAGTGAATGAATTCCTTGTTGATAAAATCCTCATACACAACACTTTCTTGATTGGTATCTAGATAACTGTCGCGCTGATAATCTTCAAGCCAGTCCTTTCTATCATCTGCGCGTTTCTTGTTGAAAACCATGTCAATTGCATCATCACTTTCTTTTCCACTATGCGCAAAACCCACGAGCTTCTTTTTTTCAAAATATTCGCGGAATTCCTTTCCAGTGCTAGTGCCCAAACCTTTATAATATTTAATTTTCCAACCCTTTGATTCATTATCTTTTTTCCAGGCCTCATATTCACCTTCATTATAGAAGACCAATTCTTGAGCACCCTTGCGCGCCTTCAAAATGGGGGTATTCATGAATCCAATAAAGTCGGGAATTTTTGCCAAGCTAGGCCATTCAGATTGGAACAAGTTGATACCGAGGCCCTTGATGTGACTGCCATCCAAGTCCTGGTCAGTCATAAAGAGAACACGACCATATCGCAGGTTCTTTGCAATGTCGGCTGCACTGTTATACTCCTTACCGGTTTCAAGACCAAGAATTTTCTTGATTTCGGCAATCTCTTTATTCTCAGCAATCTTTTTTACCTGCTCACCGCGCACATTGAGAATCTTACCCTTCATGGGATAAACGCCAATAGTGTTTCTATCTTCGGAGGAAAGCCCAGAAACAATTCCAGCCTTGGCTGAATCACCCTCACAAAAGATAATCATGCATTGCGATGATTTCTCGGTTCCGGCCCAGTTTGCATCAATCAGCTTGGGAATGCCGCGAATATTCTTGGTCTTTGCACCATCAGTTTTCTTCGCCGCCTTGTTTTCCTTTACTTCTGTGATGGCGCAGGCCGCGTCCATGACTCCCATCTTTGCGAGTTTCTCAATGAATTTATCGCTTACAACGCATGAAGAGCCGAATTTAGAGCTGGGTGTGTTCATAAAATCCTTGCTTTGACTGTCAAATGCCGGATTTTCAATGTCACATCGCAAGAATAATACGAGCTGCTCCTTGATGCTGTTTGCATTGACAGAGATCTTCTTTTTTTTTTCAATAAACGCTACAAGTTTTCTGGTAATTTGTCCCAAAATATATTCAACATGCTTGCCACCCTTTGCCGTGTGAATACCATTTACAAAACTGA
>Ga0194055_10001281_pt1 | contig 20501 bp, 17 predicted proteins | sample SepL449m_MetaG_FD_155482 | JGI IMG/M metagenome (GOLD analysis project Ga0194055, IMG submission 155482) | Anoxic zone freshwater microbial communities from boreal shield lake in IISD Experimental Lakes Area, Ontario, Canada - Sep2016-L442-9m | ecosystem: Environmental > Aquatic > Freshwater >...
TTGCTGCTTTAAATACTGGGGCATCTTCCTTGAGCGAATCTTTGCTTAAACAAATAGTTGATGGCATCACCATCAGATTTGAAGAAAGCAAAGTAATCTTAAACGGGAAGGATGTTTCCCTACAAATAAGAACCAAGGAAACGACAGAAATAGCAGGTGTTATTGCAACTAGTAAAGTTGTTCGAACCAAACTGGTAGAGTTACAACGAATTGCTTCTTTTGAGAAAAACATGGTTTGTGAAGGTCGGGATCAGGGAACTACTGTTTTCCCTGATGCTTTTTGTAAGTTTTTTCTTACTGCAAAGCCTGAAACGAGAGCCCAGCGAAGATTTATTGAACTGCAGGAAAAAGGAATAACAACAACACTTGAAGAGATTCTTGATGCCATCATCACCCGGGATTTAAGAGATGAAACCAGAGAAATAAGCCCGCTGGCCCCTGCCCATGATGCAATGATTATCGATACATCCGATATGCACATGAATAAAGTAATAGAGGTAATGCATCAAGAAATTCAAAAGCGTGGCATGCAATGAAGGCAGGAATATTTGATTCACAATTTGCGATGGAGCAGTTAAATTCCCTTTGGTATGGGTTGAATTACACTTCATACAATTGTATTTACACTTTCCTTTTTAGTCTTCGAAAACAAGGCTGGAAAAATGTGCCCCGCAAAGGCCCAGTTCTTTTAGTTGCAAACCACCAAAGCTTTTTAGATCCAATCGCTGTAGGACTAACCGCCTGTAGAGAACTCTCGTATCTTGCAAGAAAGTCACTTTTCAAAAAACCTTTCCTAGATGTTTATCTAAAATCTGTTGGATGTTGCCCGGTTGATCTGGAAGGAATTGCTAAAGAAGGCATTAGATCCACCTTGGCCCTTTTAAGCAACGGGCGAGCAGTGCTTGTATTTCCTGAAGGCACGCGATCTGAAGATGGATTAATGCAGGACTTAAAGCCAGGTATTCAGCTTCTTATTCGTAAATCCAATGCGATAGTTGTTCCTGTAGGAATTGCAGGGGCACATGAAGCCTTATCCCGCGACAACTTCTGGCCAACGCTTTGCCCTATTTTCACGAGTGGAAATCGCGGATCCATTGGTATTTCAATTGGTGCCCCGATCGATGGAAAAACGCTAACAGAACTTCCGAGGGATGATTCCTTGAAACTTCTCAAGGATTCAATCAATGCAGAGATCGTTAAAGCCAACACCATTCGAAGAAAAAAATAGTCCAGCCATCAATCTTTAATGCAAGTTCCTACGGTGGTAGTTAGCCATCCATGTGGCGCCAAAGATTCTGGGTAGTGGCAACCCCTTTGGGGTCATTACTATTATTGGAATATTGGACATTCAATAAAACTTGTTTGAATGCAAAGTAGGCAGGTTCAATACGGGGTAACTGGTTTGAAATAATATCTTCCAAATCTGAAGGGGTGCAACCGTTTGGAATGCTAATATTTTGCGCTTTGCACCATGCTAAAAGGGCTTTCCAAGTATACCCAGTCAATTCTCGAAGGCTAGATTTCTGCCAATCTTTACGATCAAAAGGGTTTTCAAACTCTTCGAAAGGCAAAGTTTCATCAGCAATGGTGGCGTTAGCAACATCCTCTTGTTTTTTCTTTTTTTTCGAACGATCCATCCAGTCAAAAAGATTACGGAACCAATCTAAGAGGTCATCCGCCCAACCAAAACTGTAACTCAACTTGTAAACGACAACATAAAGAACAAACAAAAAAGTACCCACTGCAAAAACAACTTTAAGAATAACTTCAAGTGCAGCCATCATTTTATCAAGGCCGGGAATATTAAAAGAAGGGGGTGGAGAGGAAGGAGGTTCTTGATTCGGAGTTGAATTCGATTTCTGGTTCGCATCACTTTTACTCTCACTATTTTTACCCTGATCTGATTTCGGAGTCCCTTCCTTGGAAGAACTTTTTCCACCGCCCTTCCCACCTGAATCACTTTCCCCTTTTCCGGATTCTTTTGATTTGCCTTTGTTTTCTTTATCTTGGGGTGATTGATTCGACTTCTGATTTCCATCCTTGGGAGAACCTTTATCGCCTTCCTTTTCGCCTGGATTCCCTTCCCCTTTACCTGATTTATCTGATGATTTTGCGTAGTTACTGGCATCCTGATCTTTATGCTGACCCTTAGAAAGAACGAAGGCAATGGGATCTAAAAAGCCCTGAGGCCTAGGCAACAGTGATGCAAAGACAAAACAGAATATTAATAAGAACAAACCAGAGAACAACCAAAAGCCCGCTGTAAACATAGGCATGCTCAAATTACGCCTGCGTAAGTCAGACCTTATCGTTAAAAAAGAAGTGGTCATCAATAAAGAAATGCAACTTGCAAGATAGATGCAAAGGCAGAGTAAAAAATACTTTCCTAGATTTGGGTCATCGCTATTTTGAGTTGATCCACCAAATCCAAAAACAGGAATCGACCCAAACAAAAAATAAAGCACCCAGATACCACGCCCTTTCCCACCTTTAGCTTTCTTGGGTTTTTGGTCCTTCAACTCCGCAAGAACTTCCTCTGCTTCATAATTAAATTCGGTGCTTTCCTCTCTTGTATCGCCCCAAGATTCTGAAACCTTTTTATTGCCCGGGTTCAACTCTTTCTTCAAACCCACCGAAGCAAGCAATCCATCTTCATCCTCTTCTCGTTCACCAAGATCTGTCACATCCCAAGTAATCTTGTAGGTAAACCACCCAACAAAAATCATTAAAACGGTAACAATTCCAAGAATTGCTCCGCCCATTAAAGCAAACGGTACCCAAATAAGCATTCCCAACACAAATGAATAACCGCCAACAACCTTTTTCAAATCATCGATAAGAAACATACGGCTAACCAAAACAGTGGCAAGCACTTCCCAAAATAAAAGCCAATGTGATGAAGTCCATTGAGATGAAAGGGAAAAACGAGCCAATATAAAAAATGTTAATGAAACCATCAGAAAAACAATCAAAGCCAAACCAATCGTACCAAACAAACGATCCAGAATTTCTGGTTTATCGCGATAAGCATATGCCTTTTTCTCTGCCATGTGCGTTTCCTAGACAAGGCTTAAAGGAGAAGTTCGATCGATCTGGGATCTACAAAGCTGGGGAAGAGACTCTTGATCAATGGCATGGCGAATCTCGCGGATACCATTAGTGATCAATTTTTTAAAAGCCCGGTTCAAACCCTCATCATCAAATTGAATTAAAACAACGGATACAGCAAACCCCTGCTGTTTTAAATTTCCAAGCATCATTGCCGTTTCTTCGGTTACACCTGAAAGAACAGCGACAAGAGTTAGATCCCTAGGCAAATGGATTGAAACCTCCCTAATCATTTCAGAGAATTTGAGGGAATCTGATTTAAGCGCACGGCCCATCATTTCCCTTAACAATTGCAAATGCTCAACCCCTCTACGAGATGGCAAGAACATGGGCTGCAAATGGTTCGGTCTGCTGCTATCCAGCATAAAAGTTCGAGCTTCAGCACGGGTATCGACTTCAGGTTCACTTTCATTTTCTTGCACATTGAATGCGGCATCGGTGGCGTTAGTGCCTATCCCAAATGGTTGATTCAATAAACAAACTGCATGGGCAAGCGAGACTGCGGCATCAATTGCAAGTTCCGAGCGAAAAGGTTCTCCTCGTGGCGGAAAATTTGATTCATGAAAATCGAGTAAGATCATTGCCCCAGCGAGGCAGGTTGGCTCGAATATTTTACATTGAAAAACACCTGTTCGGGCACTGGCTTTCCAGTGAATACGGGACAAGGGGTCGCCCGGTTCGTAATCTCGAACCCCGGCTATCCGGGTAGGGTCTTCAAATATTTTCATAACCATTTGAATTTCGCCAATCGGCCTGCGGGAAGTAAGATCATACCCTAGCAAATGAGTTATCTTGGGAAGCACGAGCAAATAAAAAGGTTGGCATCCAATGCGATATCTTCGCATGAAACCAAAGGGGTCTCCAGTTTCTGCAAACACGGGCCCAATCTGAAAAAATCCCCGATGCATGCATTCTAGCGAATACGAAAACTCTTCTGTTTGCATCGAAAACATCGATAAGACTTTAAGTCTTTTTCCTTTCAATTTTAAGAAAGGATGCCGAGGGTTAACAGCATCTTCGGGTAACAAATCTTCTAAAATCACCCAGGGGATAGGGATTAAACCCAGATAGCGGACTAAAACTTTAACCCTTACCTTATCGCCAACTTCTGCAAGGGTGCAGCGCATTTTTCTTTCAATTCTTAGCCCGCTCGCCCAATGCCAAGCCAACAAACGGCTGCTCATCAAAATCAATGCCATTAAGTAAGCAGAGAATGCAAGGAGCCCTGAGCCCAAAACTTGGGCCGAAAATCCTATCAGTGTTATTCCAAGGAGCCAATACATTAGAAGTAATCTTTTTCAGTGTGATAATCCGAGGAAACAGGCACTGGAATATCATCTAAAACATCTTTGATGACATCTTCCGTTTTAATTTTCCTAAGTCGGGTTTCTGGCTTGAGAATAATTCGATGCGAAAGCACAGGTGCAACCAACTTTTTCACATCATCCGGAACCACAAAAGTTCTTCCCTGGATTGCAGCACTTGCTTGTGCCGCCCTTTGCAATGAAAGCGATGCCCGCGGGCTTCCACCTAATAAAATATTTTCGTTATCCCGGGTACCATGAACGATCTCAAGAATGTAGGTTCGAATTTGATCATCCAAATGAATCTTCCTCACCACCTCCTGGCAAGCTATCCAGTCTGCAGAACTAACCACCGGCACCACATCGTCAATCGGATGGCCAAACTGCAATCTCTTAAGCATCAATGCTTCTTCTTCAATGGTAGGATATCCCAAACTCAATTTGATTAGAAAACGATCTAATTGAGCTTCTGGCAAAGGAAAAGTGCCTTCATGGTCTACCGGATTTTGAGTGGCAATTACGAGAAAGGGTGGCTTAAGATTATAGGTTTGGCCATCTGCAGTAACTCTTCTTTCAGCCATAGCTTCTAAAAGTGCAGCCTGAGTTCGAGGAGTAGCCCGATTGATTTCATCTGCAAGCACAGTTTGAGCAAAGATCGGGCCGGGCCTGAATTCAAACTCGGTTGTTTTCTGATTAAAAATAGAAACGCCATTTATATCGCTGGGAAGCAAGTCGGGGGTACATTGAATCCTTTTGAAAACGCAACCAACGCTTCGGGAAATCGCTCTGGCTAATATGGTTTTTGCGACACCTGGAACATCTTCAAGAAGTATATGCCCTTCTGCAAGGTAAGCTGCAAGGGCCAGCAGTATTTGTTTACGCTTTCCCAATATCACTTTTTCAATGTTAGAAGTTACTTTTTCAGCAATGCCCTGCACATCGATTTGATTGGAGGCGACTGGCTTCTTTTTATCTTTTGCAGGATTATCACCAGGTTCTGGTTTAGACATTTAAGGCCTCTTTTAGATTGCTGGAAATCAATTTAATTATCGCAAACTGAAGCACCAAATGCAAAAAGGAAGGCCCAATAATAATTAGGTCTTCCTTTTTAAATGTTTAAGCTACCAATTTAGAATTGATCAAGCCAGAAGTGAAAACCACTGTAATACTTTTGCGGTTTTTGACTTTCATAGCGCCAGTGGGGTTCTCTGAAAGGAGGGTTCGCCATGTATGCAGGTGGTGGCATATAGGGCTGACCCGGTCTCTCAGGCCATTTGGGGCCCATCGATGACCAATAATTATGTGGAAAATAATAGTAGGGATAATGGAAAAACCTTTGCAAGTTTCCATCATTTGTTTGAGCAAAAGCACGATTTTCAATCGCACTTTGCCCGATAAAACCAATGGCTATCACCATGATTATTTTGTAAATAAGCCTCATCGTAGAATGTCCTCCTGACCCGACGCAGTTAGGTTACTAGGATAAACATTAGCACGCTTTCAATTAAAAGAAGTATTTTCAGAACAATTCTTTACAATACTTTGATGATGGAAGTTGGTTCTTTGGCGATTCCGAAAAGGTGATCATTCGTAACGAATAATCACAGCACTCTTTATTTTTCTTGGAAAACTTTATGGAAACGACTCAAGTTCACGATAACCCACTAGTACAACGCTATGCGGGCAAAGAAATGGTTGCGCTATGGAACCCTGCAAACAGGTATTCAACTTGGCGGAAACTCTGGGTAGCCCTCGCACAAACCCAGATGGAACTAGGCCTTCTTTCCGAAGATGGCACCACCCCCAGAATTTCACCGCTGCAAATAAAACAGCTTGAACAAAATATTCACAACATCGATTTTGCCCGTGTTGAAGAACACGAACAAAGGCTACGCCATGATGTGATGGCGCATATCCACGCCTATGGAGAATGCTGCCCTTTGGCACGCGATATCATTCATCTGGGTGCAACCAGTTGTTTTGTGACGGATAATACAGAATTGATTCTTATGAGGCAGGGGCTTACCCTATTGCAAAAGTCGCTGGTTGGGTTGCTCGATCATTTTGCTAAGTTTAGTCGTAAGTATGCAGGGATGGAAACACTTGGGTTCACGCACTTCCAACCAGCGCAATTAACAACCGTAGGGAAAAGAGCATGTCTTTGGGCGCAAGATTTCCTGATGGATTTCCATGAAGTGAGCTATCGTATTGATAACATGAAATTCCGCGGTGCGAAAGGCACCACAGGAACTCAAGCCAGTTATCTTTCCCTTTTCAGAGGCGATCACCAGAAAGTTCGAGACCTTGATACCATCGTCTCTAAAAAAATGGGCTTTGATCAAGTATTCCCCGTCACGGGCCAAACTTACCCTAGAAAAGCTGATTCACAAATTCTTGAAACACTTTCTGGCATTGGGCAAAGTGCCCAAAAATTTGGTACCGACATCAGATTGCTTTCACACCGGCAAGAAATTGATGAACCCTTTGAAACCGATCAAGTTGGATCTTCTGCCATGGCTTACAAACGAAACCCCATGCGATCAGAACGCATGTGCGGGCTTTCCCGTTTCCTGATTCAACTCGCAGGAAATACTGCGGAAACAGCAGCAGTGCAATGGCTGGAACGCACACTTGATGACAGCGTCAACCGTAGGCTTACCATTCCCCAGGCCTTTTTATGCGCTGATTCCATTATGCGTATCGCAATAAACATTGTTCGTGGCCTTGTTGTGAACCCCGAAGTTATTAAATCGGAAGTTGAACGAACACTACCATTCATGGCAACCGAAAACCTTCTGATGGCGGCGGTTGGAAATGGGGGCGATAGGCAAAATCTGCACGAAGTCATCCGCAAGCACAGTCATGCAGTCATAGCAGATTTAAAGTCAGGCAGCAGAAAAAACGATCTTCTAGAGAGACTAAAAAAAGAGCCCGATTTTATGAACATTAATTTTGAAAAAGTAATGGCTGAAGGTCGCTTCTCGGGCAGGGCGAAAGAACAAGTTGAAGAATTCCTAGTTGCAGAAGTGGATCCCATTCTTAAAGCAAAAAAGGAATGGACTGATCAGAACGCAACCTTGAAGTTTTAACTTACTTGTTACCATTCTGAGTGGAAAACCAACTGTCTGCCGCTGCTACAACTTCCACAAGGTTGTAAACAGTTCGGGCACTTTTTTCATCGGGATCTAAAACTGCAAATAAAACTCCAGCTTGAATCATCGCTTTAAAAATCGATTGCAACATGGGTAATGCTGGTTGCATAACCATCCAAGCATCACTTAAAGAAGAAACTTGGATAAAAGCCTCGGCTTTTGCTCGGTCTTGAAAAACTGCTAGAGCAGCATCGCCCGCCTGAGTTCGCCATTGTGCAAATTCAACCTGCTCCGATTCGGTCTTAAAAATCAAAAAAGGAATCAGATCCATAAAGGCCCCGTTAAATTAGAGAAGCAAAACAGTATTGATAATCTCCATCCTACATAATCTAGGGAATATGGCATGTTTTGAAGAAAGCAATCTTGGTTTTAGTCTTGTTTATAAAACCATGCTTTCCTAAAATTCGCCCCTCTTAAGCCAAGGAAAGGCTTTAGAAAACTGAGAAAGAGGCACTTATCAAATGAGTCACGCCAAGGATGGCAAGGATTCGTTTCCTGCCAGATTAATTTATGCTGTTTCCATGTTTTCATTTCAAAAACCCTGGTTGGTTTTTGCATTGGGAATGCTCCTTTGCGCTACAGCGTTGCTCTATTCCTACAAAAAACTTGAGTTTAAAACCCACCGCGATGACATGATCAGCAATCGAAAATGGTGCCAGCAAAACTGGAAACACTATCTTGCAGAGTTTGGGCAAGACGACGACATGGTGGTGGTTGCGTTAGGCGGAAACGAACAAAACAAAATCGATGCATTAGAACAACTAGCTACAAAACTATCAGAACATCAAGAAAGTTTTGATCGCATCTTTTTCAAAGTGGATTTACAAAATCTAAAAAACAGATCTCTTCTTTTTTTAGAACCCAAGGAAATAGGAACGATTGTCGGGCATCTTGCAAATATGGCGCCTCTACTTGAATTCCCCTTTGCGTGGAATTTATTCACCACAAAAAGCATCACTTGCGAAGCTCATGCCAGAATCAAACAAATTGAAGCACGGGGAACAGTAACAGAGGCCGACACTGCATTTCTTGCACAATTTCGCAGCATCATCAGAGCTGCAACAAATTATCTGGGCTCTGGAGACACCTATGAAAGCCCTTGGGTTGGCCTTCTGCCAAAATCTCAGCAAAACACAAGCATGCTTTCAAAACCCAATTATCTCGTTTCAGAAGACAAAACAGTGGCAATTCTTTTAGCCCGCCCGATCACTCAGGAAAAGTCGGATTTTGTCAGCTCCATGCCTGCAGTGAAATTAATGCGTGAAATATTAAACGACATCTCGGCACTTCATCCCGAAGTACAACTTGGCCTAACAGGATTACCAGTTTTAGAAGCTGATGAAATGACTGCATCACAACGGGACAGCGCAACAGCTTCTTGGGTTGCATTTTTGAGCGTTCTATTTTTATACATCATTGTTTACAGATCTTGGCGTTATCCAGTGTTAACCATCTCAACCTTGTTGGTAGGAACCATTCTTGCGCTAGGTTGGTTAACCTTAACCATCGGGCATCTTAATTTATTATCTGCAACTTTTGCAGTCATGCTGATAGGGTTGGGCGATTATGGGGTTTTGTGGGTGAGTGCATTTGATGAATACAGAAAAAAAGGTATCCCAGCAGAGGAATCGATTAAAAATACCGCACTATCGGTTGGGCCAGGAATTCTAACTGCAGCCTGCACAACTTCTCTAGCTTTTTTCGCTGCAATGCTTGCTGATTTTCAAGCTGTTTCAGAAATGGGCTGGATAGCGGGGAGTGGCATATTATTTTGTGCACTAAGCTGCTTCACCACCCTGCCCTCATTATTGGGAATAACAGAATCCTATAAAAAAGTAACTCAAAAATCAGAGCTTACAAATTGGCCTGTTGAAATTCTTACTTTCCCTATCACCCCAAATAGCTGGACAACCAAATTATTTAGCAAACCAAAATCCATGGTAGTTGCAGGGGTAATACTCACCTGCTTGTTTTTAATTCCAGCTTTAAAAGTTTCTTATGATCACAACTTACTACATTTACAATCCGCTTCACTTGACTCTGTAAAATGGGAAAAAGTACTTTTAGATAAGATGCCCACAGCCACTTGGCATGCAGTTACTTTCACCGCCACCCGCGAAGAAGCACTCGAATGGAAAAAGAAATTTGAAGCTCTTCCAGAAGTAAGCCAGGTTGCAGAAATAGCCAGCATGCTTCCCAAGGATCAAACAATCAATAAAGGGCAGCTAAAAGAAATCCAACACAGGCTCAGATTGTTACCAACCCGGGGTTCAAAGCCTGGGCATGCCACTCCAGATATCGCAGGATTAACAAAGGAACTGCAACTTCTTGCAGGAAAAACCAGTGAAGCAAACTCCTTATTGGATTTAAGCGAAGTAAAGAAAGACTTAGTATCATTTTTAGATGGGTTATCCAATGCCAGCAAAAATTCTAACAAAGAACTGAAGAAATTTGAAGAAGCAGTAACGGGGGATCTTATCGAAAACTTACATCAATTAAGAGAAGTTTCCACACCCGAATTCATTGAAGTAGCTGATATTCCAACACCAATTCGAACTCGTTATTTAAGTGAAAACAACCAATGGTTATTAAGAGTCTTTGCAAAGAAAAATCTTTGGGAATACAGCAACCTTAAAGATTTTGTAAGCAGTATTCAAAAAGTTGATGCTCGTGCCACGGGAAAACCATTTACAACGCTTGAAGGCTTAAAAGGGATGAAGGCAGGATTTCAATGGGCGGGTATCTACGCCCTGATAGCCATCATTGTTGTCTTATCTTGGGATTTCAGAAAAACCATCTTGGTAACTTTGGCGCTTCTTCCCTTGGTAATGGGCCTTTGCATTACCATGGGCGCAGTATGGTTGCTAGGCTACCAATTAAACCCCGCAAATATGATAGCTTTTCCTATTCTTGTTGGAGTGGGAATTGATAATGCGGTGCATGTGATCCACGACTTTTTAGGGCGAGACCGAACCAAGCAGTACACATTAAAGAGCAGCACTTTCAAAGGGATATTTGTTGCAGGTCTCACTACCGTTTTGGGGTTTGGTTCGCTTACAATATCTTCCCACCTTGGATTATCTAGCCTGGGGCTTCTTCTGGCTTTGGGAGTAAGTGCTTGCATGATTTGTTCAATACTTTGGCTTCCCAGCTTACTTCAACTTGCACCTATCAAAATAAAATCAAATAAAAATCTAATTGCACGAACCATAAACAAAGCGGCATAAAGAAGCTGGATAAAACCTAATCAAGGAAGTTTAAGAAACTCGGCGTTAAGCCTGCCTGATATTTTAAAGGAAGTGATCTTCGAAGAAGAATCCCTGCTAAAGATCAGAACAGGATTATCAAAGAGAAAATCTTGGGCATGAAGGATTGACGAGCCCAAATGATCCAGATCAGCAAAATGATTCCCAACAACCAACCTTATCTTTTTACCCTGCATTTTGAGCAAAATTTTTCCATAAGCAGGGTTCTGATACTCACCCAAAACATCAGGAACATTCATAGAACCCGGGTACTTTTTCAATAACTCGATCAGGTTATTATCGTTAGCAATCTTCGATTTTTGCAAACCTTCAGTCAAAATAAAGGCATAAGTCTTATCCCACTCCACTCGCGGAAAGTTAAACAACAAATCAATCAGCGAATTGCTGAGCGCCAGATTCATTCTTGTATGTTCAAGGTTTGAAAGAATGACCAAGCCAAATTTCGCTTCAGGAATCATGGCAATATGGGTTCTAAAACCATCGATCGCCCCGCCATGCGAGACCAATTTTATGCCCCGATAATCCTGAATAACCCAACCCAGTCCATAAGACATTTGCACGGTGAATGGATGCAACAATTTATTAAAATCATCTAAAGGGTTTACAACCTGCGGTTTATGGGTTTCAAGTAATTGGTGAGCAAGATCCATTTTGGCATATTTCTGATTCGCAGGATCAACTTGAAATTTAAGCCAATTGGCAAGATCATGAGCGGAAGAATAAACACTACCCGCAGGGTCGGGAAATGCATTTACATAAGGTTCTTTAACTTCGGGAAACCCAAACTTCCCGATAAAATGCCCTCGAGCCAGATTTTCATTTGGAGCTAATACCACCGTATCTTTCATTCCAAGAGGATCTAGAATTTCCTGCCTTAGAAGTTTCTCCCAGCTTTCTCCTCCTACTTTTTCACAAACTAAACCACCTGCAGAATACATAATTGATTGATACTGGTATGCAGAGCGAAATGGTTTTTCTAAAGGTAAAAATGCAGCTTTACGCACATTCTCTTCAGGCGCAAACCCACTTCGATACCAAAGTAAATCATTACCACTCAATCCCGTCCTATGGGAAAACAAATCCCTCAATCTACAATCTTCTGACGCAAGCGGTTCTGATAACTTAAACCAAGGCAAATGTTTTTGTACCTTATCATCCCAATCAAGCTTTTTCTTGGCGACTAAAGAAGCCGCCAACGCACTGGTAAACGCCTTGGTGCAGGATGCGATTGGGAAAAGAGTATTAGTAGCGACTGGTTTTTGTTTGGCTATTTCAACAACACCAAAACCAGATTCAAAAACTGTCTCTCCCTGATGAACAATTGCAATTGCAACTCCCGGTATCCGCCAATATTCCATGGATTGCTGTACCAGCAATTTCACTTCTTTATCCGGGAACTTTGCCATGATAGCTTTATCATCGCCTTGGTGTGTAAAAGCTAAAGCCATCATTATCAAGGTATTAGTAATCATGGCTAAACTTCAACCCTGTATAAGAGATTTGATTTTAACAATTTCGACAGAAAAAACTTTCGAATCAAGCACGGGAGTACTATTAATAGCATTCAAAGGGCTTTCAAGATTCACCCAAGACTTGCACCCCAAATAAAAAGGTGTTTCATCAATCTCAACAGGCTCTAAAACCTTATGTATTTTTACAAGCATTACAGTTAAACCAGGAGTCCGATAAGCAAATCTAGAACCAATACATTCCTTGGAAAGAACATGAAAGGGTTCAAGTTTTTCCACAATATCAAGATTCATCACATGAAAAGTCTCGACAACTTCAGCAAGATGAAAGAACAGAATCTTTTTTGCCTGGGCTTTAAAAATCTCACCCTTTTCAAGCCATTCAGTTTCTCGCAATTGATTTTGTTGCTGATGAACATAAGTGGGATAAAGCCAAAACCAATTGGATTGAACCTGAAAATCCCCCGTGGGTTCAGCAATTCCACCCTTACGCAGTAAAATGGATTGCCTTCCAGAAGCTAGGGCAGCACAAACTGAGGCCCACTCTTTGCATGCAAGTTGAATGTTCATTTTCCCATCTATTCTTTTCGAGGCGCCCTATTCATTAAATCCTGCACCGCAGTTTTGGGGCTCTTCCCGTGTTGCAAAACCTGATAAACCTGCTCAATGATGGGCAAATCAATATTCCGTCGAACTGCTTGCTCTCGAATGCTCGGTGCAGTGAATATCCCCTCTGCAACTTGCGACATACCCGGAAGAAACTGGGCCAACTTTTCGCCTTTTCCTAATCTTTCACCCACTTTACGATTTCTAGAATGAGCACTGGTACATGTAGCAATCAAATCACCCAAGCCTGCCAAACCATTGAAAGTCGAGGCCTCTGCACCGCATGCAACACCATATCGAGTCATCTCAACCAGCCCACGCGTTATTAAGGCTGCTTTGGCGTTATCGCCATATCCAAGCCCATCATTAATCCCTGCTGCAATTGCAATTACATTTTTAAGCGCGCCTGCAATCTCTACACCAAGAACATCATGATTGGTATAAACCCTGAAAGATTCAGAATTAAAAAGCGATTGAATTTGCAAATTAATATCAGGGTCAGAACCTGCAAGTGCCAAAGAAGTTGGCAAACCTCGAGCCACTTCTTCAGCATGGCTAGGGCCACTTAAAATCGAAACAGGGCGAGCACCAAGAACATCTACAATGGTTTGGCTGGGCCTGAGAAAAGATTCACGCTCTAGCCCCTTAGTCGTACTAAGCACAGGTAGCATTGCGGGAATTTCCGAAACAATACTTTTAAACACGCTGCGAAGGTGAGCCGATGGAACAGAGGAAACCAATAATCCAGCACCAGATATTGCATTCGTAAAAGAATCACTTATTTCAATTTGGCTAGGCAAAAAAATTCCCGGAAGTAGCAAATCATTACCTCGGGCAACTTTTAAATTATTTCTCGAAGCCTCCCTGACACTCCACAAAGAAACAGCACACTTCTTTTCCCGCGCCAAGTGCAAGGCCAAAGCCATTCCCCACGCACCCGCACCAATAATTGCAACTTTTTCAATCATAATCACCCTGAATATTTAGAACCGCTATTCTTAAACACATCGTAAAGATAAATCCCGCTTATCGCTACTTTGAAGTCATCCGTTTTTCATCTAAGCCATATTATTATGATGGGTTTTAGCTTGTCGAGTATAACTTTTAGGATATTGACGCTTTAAATGACTAACTATTTCCAAATCAGTTAATTTTTCACCAAAGTTATCTTCTCGAATTGCCGATTAAAGTTATGGCGGGGGTCACGGATGTAGCAAGACCGCCAACCCGCATTAATTCAAGCAAGCCAAAAAGCACTTATGCCAAGCTTGCAACTAGAATCTAGGAGGATTCAAAATGGCTCCACACCTTAGAGTTTTCAAGGAATCATCAGATTCAGACAAAGATATCATCCAAGCACCAACCGTTCGCGTAAGGCTTTCGGATCTCTTACCATTGATCGCAGCAGCGCAACGCAAGAACTTCGTATGGGTTCAGGATTTCATGGAAGATGAAGTTGCAGTGACTGCAGACCTTTATGAAGTGCTTAGAAGTTTCAGAACTTTCCGACCCGCCAGTTAGAAACCTAATCTGCAAAACCATCATCTTTTCGAAGATTTTGCAAGATTTCTGGCTTTGCAAAGAATGCAAGATCGACATTACCCTTTACCTCGGCTTCGATCAGCTTAAGCCTGATTTCGAGGTCGTTAACCCTTTGCCTAACCACAGTAATTTCATCTTTAGCAGTTTCTTTTTCAGTACTTCTGGGCACTTCAGGGTAATTCAACTGCCTTTGCAAAGCTGCAAATAGAAAAAAAGGATCTCTGCCTAAGTTTGCCTTTGCGATCTGGCCTTCCTTGCTTGCAAAAAGTGGTTGCAATGGAGGTTCATAAGATGGATCTTGCCTTCTCTCCACCTCTAAATAATACTCCGAACGCAAGTAAACAAACTCCGCAAATTCAACCAAGCCTATTTGCTTAGATACAAACAATATAAATTCTTTCCAACTTTGCGAGTACAACGGATCATTGGCCATCGCTGTAACGCCTTCATCGTATCCCAATTTATTTCGCGACAGAATTTCAAATTGAAACACAAACAAACCAGAAGGGGATGGCGAGTCTGCATTATATTTAGCCATCTTTTCCAGCACATGCAATCCTGTGTCGATGCTAAATTTTCTGTTTTCATCTTCAGTCGATTTAATGATAAAAGCCTGAAAAGGGGTGAAGTAATGGCTTAACAATTTAAACCCTGTGCTCAACAATCCACTCTGTTTTATTTCAGTAGCAAGAAACTGTATCGCCATCGGCAGCTTCGTTGTGGAAAGAATCTCTTGATCAATTCGTTCAAGCACTTCCTGCGTTGCAATGGAAGCTTTGATCCTCTCTCGAAGAGTTTGGAAGAAGTAGAGTTGTTCAATGTATTCTTCACGATCCAGCATAGGCATCATAAAACTCCGTTATTAAATCTGCTTAGATTTTAGCACGAAGAATAGGTGCTGCAGTGGGTTTAATGTGGATTTTAAAAAATCAAGCAGCGTTATCAGGCATGATTACCCGTAGCAACTGAAAAAATGGGGATCAACTAGGAAACAAACTAACCTAGAAAATGACATCTTCTAATCGGACTAATAAAACAAGTTTTCTTATCCGGCCCGCTTATATTCTTGGATCGCTTTAAACAACTGGAATTCAGCTTCAGCTTTTTTAACCACGAAGGAAAATACCCCGATTTTAATTTCGTCAAGCTCTTCGATTCTTATGGCTTTAATTGGATTACCATTCACATAAGTGCCGTTCCTACTATCTAAATCACGCAAAACCCACCCCTGTTCAGACCAATTAAGCATGCAATGCCTTCTGCTGACACAAAGCGAGGGCAAGCGAAAATCTGCCCCACTACTGCGCCCAACTACGATCCTCGGGGCGTTGAACTCCATCAGAATCTGACTAGGCTGAAGCTCTAAAACTAATGAAAAGAAATCCTGTGGAGGGCGCTCTTCACTCTTAAACCTTATTGTGGGAAGAATCTGTTCACCACCACGATTTATTTCTTGAACCATCATTGCACCGTATTTCAAAGAAAAGAGTTTATTTATAATTCTCTGATGAGGCACATAACAAAATAAGCAAACTCTGGAAGACCGCTTTTAAGGAATAAACCGGAAAGTTGGGTTAGGAGGGGATGCAAAGGCATCAGATAATTTTTACAAATGTAAACAATTACCGTTTGTGACACTATTAACGACAATGCCTTTGCCAACCTTCTGAAACATTTCATTTTCTCTAAAGTTCCATTTCTCTATTTAGGTTTTTGAAGCAAACTTAGGTCAGATGTATGTTGGCTAGCTCTTTTACCGGGCTTTCCTATTTTCCGTTTCCCTTTTGAGATTGATGCTATGCTTAGATCTTCATGGAATGTTTGGTTGATTGCGATTACTGCAATGCTTTGTGTAGAGGCATCCGCCCAAGCCCGGCATTGTGGCGCAATCCGCTACTCGCCTGTTTGCTGCGAACGCGAACAATTCTGCCTTCCCGAAGTGCAATGCAGAATCACTTACAAAGAATCAATCGAAGAACGCAGTCAGCTTTGTTACAAGCCTGTGTATCGGACAGTGATGAAAGAATGTAAATCGGTTTGCTATAGGCCGGTTTATGAAACTACTTACCGAGATACCTCCTACACCGTCTGTAAACCCGTTTGGGAATGCTACGATGTTGTTCGTAATTACACGGTCTTAAAGCCTATTTATGAGCAATGCGTTCGTGAAGAAAACTACACCGTACAAAAACCAGTTTGGCAAACCTACCAGACCCCAGTGAAATACAACACTTACAAACCTGTTTACGAACAACGCGTTAAAGAAGAACACTTCACCGTGCAAAAACCCGTTTGGCAAACCTACCAGACCCCTGTGAAATACAACACTTACAAACCCGTTTACGAACAACGCGTTAAAGAAGAACACTTTACCGTGCAAAAACCCGTTTGGCAAACCTACCAGACCCCTGTGAAATACAACACTTACAAACCCGTTTACGAACAACGCGTTAAAGAAGAACACTTCACCGTACAAAAGCCTGTTTATTATGAAGAGCAAGTTCCTTGCACCCGTACGGTAATGAAACCTGTTTACACCACCGAAACTAGGGACATCGCTGAAACCATCTATGAATCCGTAATGGAACCAAGAGAAACGGTAGTGCGAAGCTACTCTTGGGAGCCAGTATGCACCGAAAAACAGATATGCGTTCAAACTGGATCATGGAGAACGGAAGTCTGCGAAATACCAGGCCAAGTAGTGATGAGAAAAGTTTGTCATCCTGGTTTTTGGACCATGGATCCATGCTGCTGCAAAATGATTTATGTTGCAGGCCATGTAAGCTGCAGCCCAGTTCAACTTCCTAACCGAACGATCTGCAAAAAGATCTGGGAACCCAGAATGGAAACTCGTACCATTATTTGCACCAATTATGTACGCAAGGAAAATTGCAATGTGATTCGCTCCTATTGCTGCAAAATCATACCCAAAACTGTTTGCAAGAAAGTAAGCTTTACCAGATGCTGCATGGTGCCTGAAGTACAAAGCTTTACAGTTACCCGCAAATGCTGCAAAATGGTGTGCGAACATAAGGTTTGCAAGACTCCTTACACAGTTTGCAAAATGGTTTGCGAAGAACAATGCAAAATGGTTACCTCCCAAAAATGCATCATGACCACCCAGCATTGCGTTAAAAAGACCCCTTACACCACTTGCAAAATGGTCTGTGAAGAACAATGCAAAATGGTTACCTCCCAAAAATGCATCATGACCACTCAACATTGCGTTAAAAAGACCCCTTACACCACTTGCAAAATGGTCTGCGAAGAACATTGTAAAATGGTTACCTCTCACAAATGTATCATGACCACCCAACATTGCGTTAAAAAGACCCCTTACACCACTTGCAAAATGGTCTGCGAAAATCGACAGGAAATCATCAAGGCACAACGGTGCAAAATGATTACCGAACAACGATGCTGCAAAATTCCAGTAACTACCTGCTCTTTGGTAAAGGAAGAATCCCTTTTCCAAGTGCCAGAAACTCATTGCACCATGGAACCTTTTACCGTTACTTATAAGGTGTGCAGAAAAATCCCATGCGTCGAAATGATAGGAATCCCCTCTTGCAATTAAGCTGCGGGTAATTTTATTAAAACATTGACTCCCTTGGTTTACACTAACCAAGGGAGTTTTTCATTTCCTAACGCATCTATAAATACCTTGCTTCAACCTTAATTCTTTTAAATCCTGCGCCATTATTCTTCCCAATTGATTTTATCTTTCCGTTATATTCCAAAGAATAATCCGGTTAATATGTAGGAGGAGGCTAACATGAAACAGGTGAGAGTTGGTGCGGTTAATTACCTGAATACGAAACCGCTGATCCATAATCTGGCGCAGATTGCCCCTCATTGGCATATTGAACTTAAGGTTCCTAGCCACCTTGCGCATGATCTTGCTGCTGAAAAACTCGATGTTGCCCTCATTCCCGTTATTGAATATTTCCGCAGTCCCAACTATCGCATCATTCCTGGCATATCAATCGCATCTCATGGCCCTGTTCTAAGTGTTACCCTCTTCAGTAAAGTTCCCTGGCCTGATATCAAATCGATTTCCCTCGATGAAGGTTCTAAGACAAGTGTTGCACTTTTAAAAATACTCTCTAAACAATTGCATGGCATTGGTTTTACTTCCTCGCCTTTGCCTATGGATGCCGACCCTGCAAAAGTTACAACCGATGGGGTGCTTTTAATAGGTGATCGCGCCATGAAGGCTTGCTTAAGCGGATTCCCTTTTGCCTACGATCTTGGCGGGGAATGGCATGACTATGCAAATTTGCCTTTCGTTTATGCGATTTGGGCGGTGCATGAACGGGTATTTGGGGAGAACCTGACTAAATACTTTGCCAAGTCAAAAAAAGTGGGAATATCCCATGTGGCTGATATCGCCCTTCAAGAATCCAAAACACTTGGACTGGATGCGGGTTTTTGTAGAAGATACCTTTCGCATATCATTCAATATAATTTAGGTAGTCGGGAAATTGCAGGTCTTGAATTATATAGACACTTGGCTTATGAAAATGGACTTATTGAACAGGAAAGAAGTATAGATTTCCATGATTGCAGAACTTTTGCAAAAAGCCATTGATGGCAAAAGAATTACCCCAGAAGAAGGGCTTTACCTTTTAGAAAAGGCAGACCTACTCTCGTTGGGCGATGCTGCAAATAATATTTGCAATAGGATGCACCCAGAAAGTTATCGCACCTTCAATATTGACCGTAACATCAATTACACCAACATATGTGCAGCAGTATGTGACTTTTGCGCTTTTTATCGCAAGTCTTCGGATGCAGATGCCTATGTTCTTCCTCGTGAAGAAATTTACAAAAAGATCGAAGAAACAATCGCGTTAGGTGGCGACCAAACTCTTTTACAAGGCGGCTTGCACCCAACACTTAAATTAGAATGGTATGAAGATTTACTAAGAGATCTCAAAACCAGATACCCGAAGTTTAATCTGCATGCCTTTAGCCCACCTGAGATTTGGCATTTTCATAAGCTCAACAAATTACCTTTAAAAGAAGTTTTGCAAAGGCTTAAAGATGCTGGGTTAGGTAGTCTGCCTGGTGGTGGGGGTGAAATTCTGGCAGACCGAGTTCGAAAACTTCTTACCAAAAATAAGTGCCTGACTGAAGAATGGCTTGAAGTTCACAGGGTTTGGCATAATCTAGGGGGCAAATCAACCTGCACCATGATGTTCGGCCATGTTGAAACACTTGCAGAGCGCATCGAACACTTTGAAAAGTTAAGGCAGCTTCAAGATGAAACTGGGGGTTTCACTGCTTTCATCTGTTGGACATTTCAGCCTGAAAATACAGAGATGGCACACATCTCGCCTACGGGTGGATTTGAATATCTGAGGAACCAAGCATTAGCACGAATTTACCTTGATAACATTCCAAATATACAATCATCCTGGGTTACTCAAGGCGGGAAAATCGGTCAACTTGCGTTACAATTTGGGGCCAATGATATGGGCAGCCTGATGATTGAAGAGAATGTGGTTTCTTCAGCAGGCACTGTTTATCATCTAAGCTTGGATGAAATAAAAAGTTCTATCACAGAACTTGGTTATGAACCGAAGCAAAGAAATGTATTTTATCAATTGATATAATCAAAAGCTCGAAGTAAAAAAACACCGGCAGAGAGAATCTGCAGGTGTTTTGAAGTTGAATTAAAGGGTTCTACAAACCATTAGCACCATTGCCAAAGCCACCTTTACCACCAAAGCCACCACCACCGAACTGACCGCCGCCGCCACCAAACTGACCACCACCACCAAATCCGCCGCCACCAAACTGACCACCACCCTGACCAAATCCGCCGCCACCAAACTGGCCACCGCCCTGACCAAATCCGCCTCCGCCCCTATTATTTTGGCCACCCATATTTCCGCCACCACCGCTTTGAAATGCCGAACCACCAACTCCAGACATAATGCCTTGCATTGCCATAGAATAAAATGGATTATTCATCCCAATCGCTTGTCCGCTAGAACCGCCACCGCCACCGCCGCCTTGGCCAAATCCACCGCCGCCGCCACCTTGGCC